>VOFI01003743.1_pt1 | contig 118447 bp, 121 predicted proteins | sample 5384131 | NCBI WGS metagenome assembly VOFI01 (sample SAMN12384728, study PRJNA508395) | human gut metagenome | isolation source: healthy gut H | host: Homo sapiens | reverse complement strand
CTGCTGGAAACTGCTAAGGTACAGGGACTGCACATTCCACGTCAAAGCCGACTGATAGCCGTTGCTAAGATTGAGGGTAACCGTATGCACCTGCTTGTCAAAAGCATTGAGGTGGACGGCCATATCATAGCCGTCAAGCTCTCGGCATACGACATGGACGGACAGGAGGGTGGGTGTATATACCAGGCTCGGAGGATATCAATGCGCTTAAGGAAGTCGGAGCGAACATCGGCGGTTCAATGGGAACGTCCTTTACCTTTGCTTCCTCTGCCAAGGACCAGATTATCTCGGAGGCGGCACGTGGGGTGATGCAGGGCGCAAGTCAGCTGCTTCAGAAGAAACTGCGCACCGTCAAGGTAACACTCAAGGGTGGCTACCGCCTTTTCTTGGTTCAGTCCAAATAAAACAATCGAAAATGATAAGTAAAAAATAACATCAAATAAAAAAGGAACAATGAAGAAAATTATTTTATCAATGGCTATGCTTACCTTGGTGGGAGCAACAGCCACAGCACAGGAAAACAATGATGGTCTGACACCAAGCCGTCCGCTTACTTCGGGAGAGCTCTTTCAAGGTATGAGCCGTGCTATTCCAACAGGGCGTGTCGTACTGCCTTATGGTCTTGACGTTACCTTTGACAAGACCGTGCATCTTATCTTTCCCGCTGCCGTCCGCTATGTAGACTTAGGTTCACAGAACATCATCGCAGGGAAGGCGGAGGATGCCGAGAACGTACTGCGTGTAAAGGCTTCGGTGAAGGACTTTGAGACGGAAACCAATATGAGTGTTATCTGTGAGGACGGCTCTTTCTATGCTTTCAACGTAAAGTATGCTGATGAGCCGGAGAAGCTTAGCATAGAGATGAAGGACTTCCTGTCACCAACGGACGGACGCCTGCCAAGCAATCGCTCTGATATTTACTTTAAGGAACTCGGCAATGAGTCGCCCGTATTAGTAAAGCTGATGATGCAAACTATCTATCAGAACGACAAGCGTACCATCAAACATATCGGTGCACAGCAGTTCGGTATGAAGTTCCTGCTTCGTGGCTTGTACGCCCATAATGGCTTGCTGTATTTCCACACTCGTATGGAAAACGGCACGAATATGCCGTACTCAGTGGATTTTATCACCTTTAAGGTGGTTGATAAGAAGATGGCAAAGCGCACCGCTATACAGGAACAAGTATTACAGCCACTTCGTGCCTATCATCAGGTGATGCAGGTGCGTGGCATGGGCAGTGAACACACAGTGTTTGCGCTCGAGCAGTTTTCTCTGGCGGAAGATAAGCAGCTTGAAGTGACGCTCTATGAGAGAAATGGCGGTCGTACGCTGACTTTCCATGTAACGGCAGAAGACCTGCAGATAGCAAAGAAGATTGATAACCTCAAACTGAAATGGTAATGAAGAAGAACAATATCATTCTGACAGTATGCGTTGCGGTGGCCATGACTTTTACTCTGCCATCGCAGGCACAGCGACTGATACCCAAGCAAAGGGGCATAGAGGTCGTAGGGAGTGTTCCACTTATCAAGGGTGAAAAATTCCTTGCATCTGACAATTTCGGTATAGGGTATCACTCACCCGCTATCTGGGGCGTGAGAACTGTACCTTTGTGGGAGTTGAGTATGAACAGCAGAATATGCCGTACAGAAGTTATAACGTAAAACTCAAGGATGCATTCTTGCAGGTGGGCTATATGCACCCTGTTCTCTCCGACAGAGGTAAGAACGTGTTTCTCTATGGTGGTATATCCGCCTTGGGTGGCTATGAGCAACTGAATGAGGACAAGAAGTTGCTGCCCGATGGGGCAACACTGCTCGACCGTTCCCGCTTTGTCTATGGCGGTGCTGTGCATGGTTCGGTGGAAGTGTTTTTAACAGACAGGGTTCTCTTTCTTGTAAAGGCACAGGGACGTTTCCTCTTTGGAACGGACGTGCATCGTTTCCGTCCGGCTGTTTCTGCAGGGCTAAGGTTTAACTTTTAAGTAGAAGAAAAGATGAAGAAGATATTGAATACGATTTGGGTAATGGGTGTACTGACCCTTGCCGTGTTTTGCCTATCTGCTTGTGATAGGGATTTGGATGTTCAGCAGTCTTATCCGTTTACGGTGGAAACAATGCCGGTTCAGAAGGACATCATAAGGGGACAGACGGCTGAGATACGCTGCACATTAAAGCGAGGCGGTGAGTTTGCCGACACTCGCTATACGATACGTTATTTCCAGTCTGACGGCAAAGGATTGCTAAGAAATGATAACGGCACAGTATTCAAGCCAAACGACCGCTATCCGCTGACAAAGGACGTGTTTCGCTTATACTACACCTCGCTGTCATCTGACCGCCAGACAATTGATGTATATGTGGAGGATAGTTTTGGTAAGGTGCAGCAGCTGACCTTTAGTTTCAACAACGAGCGAGAAGAGGGCAAGGATAAGCCTGCGTCTTCTCGCCACTAAGACTGTAATTGATGCGAACGATAAATTCTTTCATTTTACTTTGTGTATTCTGCCTGTTCTGTCAGCCGACCCTTGCCCAGCACAGGGTGCGGCTGGCAGACTTGCCACCTTTTGAGCGTGCGGTTGTCGTTGTTAAATACTTTGAGGGACTTCATAATAAGCCGAAGGATTTTCCTTATGTAGGGTATGGTCATCAGCTGCAACCTGGAGAGCACTTCACAGCGGATATGACGGAACGGCAGGCAGATTCACTGCTCCGTGCCGACCTTTGGAAATGCTTTGAACACTTCAAGGGGTATGGTAAGGATGCCCTGCTGCTTACCTTGCTTGCCTATAATGTGGGTGTGGGGCGATTGCTCGGTTATGGTAAGCATCCTAAGAGTAAGCTACTGCGAAAGATAGAAGCTGGAGACAGAAACTTCTATCGGGAGTATGTTTCGTTCTGCCGGTACAAGGGTAAGGTCTTGAAAGGATTGGTTAAACGGAGACAAGTGGAGTATGCCTTGTTCTTTATCCCTTGATTTTCCAATCAATCTTCCTTGTCTGTTTAATCAACTTGCGAGTGAGTTCTATTCTATTCCCGTTTTTTTCGTATTTGTCACTATGAATGAGTAAATTTGTGAAAATTTTAATTAATGAGAAAATGGCTACACTTCATATAATTGGCAATGGCTTTGACATTCATCATGGCATAGCTTCTTTGTATAGTGATTTTAGAGAATATGCATGGGAACATTCTGGCTCAGATGGGTATTGGTTAGGGCAGTTAGAAAGATGTTTTCCCACAAAGAATACAAAAAATGGAGAACTAGAACTATGGTGTGACCTTGAACATGCTTTAGGGAATATTGATTTTCAGAACGCATTCGATGAATCGACAGAAGATATTGAATTGGAGGAAGACCATGAAATGCGGTTTCAAGCTCAGATGGAGGATGCCCCCAAACACCACCTAGAAATGATGTTCGAGGCTTTCCATGGTATATTTGAAGAGTGGGTTAATCAAATAGATATAGATGCTCAGCCTGTAGTCTTGCCACATTTTGACAGAAATGGCATGTTTCTATCTTTCAACTATACCGAAACATTGGAGACCCTTTACAGAATTCCAAAGGCACAAATCAATTATATACATGGAAGGCGAAACTGTAATCAAAGATTAGTTGTTGGGCATATAAACAACCTTAATGGAAATGATTTCCTTTCAGAAGATCCAATGATTTATGAATATGAGGCATACGATAATATTGCTGAAGTCGTAAATGAGCAGCAGAAAAATATTTCTGAAATAATTAGCGACAATGCTAAGTACTGGAGCAGTTTAACCAATATAGATAAAATCGTCATTTACGGACACTCTTTATCTGATATTGATTTAGACTATTTTATAGAGATAGCTAATCATGTCACTTCAGATGCTCATTGGTTCTTTTCCATTTATTATAATAATCCACAAGAGCGTGACAAAGAAATTTTGAGAGTTAAAAACTTTATCTCGAAGTTAAAGCTTGATGTTTCAAATTGTCAAACGTTTACTCTGTAATTAAACCTATAATGCAATTCTTGCGACTTTCTTTTGCTTCTTTGCTTTGGTCGCCTGCTTGTTCAAAGACAAAGAAAAGAAGCCACGCAAATTTTCGGTTTGCGTGGCTCTTGGTATATTTTGGATGCCATTCCTATACCTTTGTTATTCTATCTATCTTTTTATCCGGATGAATGTCAAACGCCCAATTCACCTCCCCATCGGGCAAGATGCTGTGAATGCTTCCACCCATAACCAACCCACAATTTTGCAGGACTTTCTGCCGTGCTTCTTCTTTGTTCTCCGCAACCACATCAAACACTCCCTCGAAGATGTATTGCGTCCGAACTCTGTAAGCTTTTCTTCTTCATAATCTTAAAATTCAACCTTTAATAATCTGTATTCCTTTGGCTCTCCATTAGATAATTTACGATGTGTGAGCCAAAAGTGATGTGCACCATAGCCGTATGCAAAGAACTTGTCAAGTTCTGTTTCTTCGGCTATTTTGTTGATAGCTGACCTTAACTCCTCTTTGTTGTCGGATAGGGTTATTGCGTTGATAACCCTAATGAGAATATGCGGTATCTCATCCGCATAGTCGTAGATAATGTTTTCAATCTCTGTCTTCATATCTCTGATAATTTAATAGTTCATACTTTATGCTGTCGCTTTCATTCTTCGGCTTATAAGACCTCGATTGGCATTGATAAGGTTTACTATCTGCTCGTGATATTCCGTATTCTTGTTGCACACTCCACGACTTTGTACCACTTCCAAAGTTTGTAATGATACTTCAATAGTTTCTATTCGCTTGCCTTCAATGGTAGCTGAAAGGATAAGAGAGTCCTCCTTGAGGTAATAGGCGTTGGAAAATACGCAATGGTGCATTGATACACCTTCTTCCAAATGTTCTTGCACGCTCTCCAATACGTGGACTTGGATAGTGCCGTCCGTGAAACAGATACCGAAAAATTTGGATTTTAGTTCCTTGAAACGTTTTTCGTCTTCCATTGCCTTCTTTTGCTTCTGTCTTATCTCCACCTGTTCACGCTGTCTGAGAAGTTCCTCGTGTCTGCGGTCGTGTTCGCCTTTAAGGTCTGTGGGGCATAAATATTTTGGATTATGAATATCCTTACCTAATCTTCTAAGTGTATCTACATAATCACTCCAAAGGGAAATATCTGTAATATCATAACCCTTACGGACTGCAATCTTGTAGGACTGCCATAGTTCCTCAAAAGTTCTCTTGTTGCCAAGAAAGTAACGTAAGTGGTCTGTGCGACCTGCTTTTAACAATGTTTCCACACGGCTGTCTGTAAGCAATGCAGGAATAAGCTGGGTAGGCACGATGCCATAGAAATTATCCTTAAAACCATTTCTGCGAAGTATGTCTGTAACCTTGAACTTCGGATATATCGGTGAATAGGCAATATGCTGATAGGCTTCATTATCGTTGCGTATCGCCATAGGACTATAATAGGAAAAGGTATCAACATAGTGTCCCAATACCCTCTGTATGGCAACCACAGCTTTTCGTCCCTGCATATTCCACCAATATTGCCCAATCTCAATTATGGAGGTCTGAGCTTCGTAACCTTTCTCCATACCCACAATAAGTAGGAACATACGTAATACTTGAAACTCTCCACAAGTGGTAAGTAGGGTGAAATACTGCTTCTGATGCAACTTGCGCTCGTATGTTTCCTTGACCTGCAACTTTGCCCTGCAATGAGGGCAAGTGCAAGTTTCTCTATGTTTGTTCATTATCCAACTATGCCCACAATCCATACAAGTGGTGCGACCTTTGGGCAGTCGGTAGGCGAAGTGGTCTATGCACTCACGGAATGCCCACTTGCTTTGTGTCTTGGTTATTGGGCGAAGATGCTTGCTCTGTTCCAAAACAGCCTTTTCAAATTTGTTTCTCGGTTTCATAGGCTTAAAAATCAAATAGTGATGGTTGTACTTGGGTTGTCGCGTTCTCAGTCTTCTTCACTCGTGCGTTACGGCTCTGTAACTTGGCAAGTTCCTCACGCTGATATTGTTTAATGGCTTCCTGCCTTGCTTCGGCTTTTCTTCCTCCGTGAGTTCCACAACGTGATTAACGGCTACTTGGCAAGAAACAGCCTTACCCACCTCTATATCGTCCTCATCATAGTAGTGAACAGCCATAGAGAAGATTTCATCATCATCAAAGCCGTTGCAACCGCTTTTCTGCACTTCATTAAGAATGTAGGTGATGCACTCCTCGATATTCTTGTTCGGCTTCATCAAGTTAGGGGCAAACAAGGGGTCTGTCATAGCACGCTGATTGAGATACTCGGCTATTGCTCTCGTAAAATGTTCTGTTCCTTTCATTGTCGTATATGTTTTGATGTTGTTAATACTTGGGAATTTCTACTATTTGATTGATGCGCCCATATAGGTAGGCTCTTAGGCTTGTTCTGTCGGGTGCGTAATACTCTGTCCATTGTCCGTACTGATTGACAAGATATTTCTTCAGTACGTCAAAGAAGTCAAAGCGATAGCCTTGTAGGGGAACGGCTGTGCGGAAATAGGTGTTTGAGTTTACCGCTTCGCATAACCAATTCTTTTCTTCACGGCTCATACACTCGCCACAATTGAGTTTCACACGCAGGAGATATACTTTACTGCTACAAAGGCTCTCCAAAGGGGGAACGTCCCATTGTACAAACTTAATTGCCAACACTTGCTCACTCTTTTCAGCCGTAGGGTTAATGCGGTAATGAGAGGAGGAGCTATATCCTTTTCTGTTCATAGAAGATGTTGTATTTACTTTTTGCTTATCCATAGCGACATTTTTTTTATGCGTCCAAAGATCGGAGTATGCTGATTCCTTTTTGTAGCAAAATAGAGGTAGCGGGGGCGGGCTTGCACAAGGTTTTGGCGGAAAATACAACCCGTAGGTGTGGAGATTTTCCAGACAAACCAAGCGGCTTAGGACCTTGGGAAAGCCACAAGCCCCGTACTACCTTTGCGGATAAAAAGGGAACAGCATCCGTCTCCTTGTCATCGCATATCGTGGAGCATAGGAAAAGAAGCAAAAGTGCAACGCTCGTAGTGGAAAATAGAAAAGGTGGCTATCTCAAAATGCGAGATAACCACCTGATGAAATCAAATGGAAAGTTTTACAGAACTATGCTTCTCAAAGCACGCATAGCAGAATAGCACAGAGAATTGCCAGCCAGAAGAGAATGCTCAGCAGCGTAATTGTCACTTTTAGAATTACCCTGATTATAAAGCGTAGTATCAGAAAACCTGCAATGACTGACACGACAGTTACGACTTGCGGCGTTACCATCTTCGAGATAAGCCAAATGACACCGATAATGATGGAAAGCAGGATAGAGAGTTCGATGAAGCGTGTCCAACCGAAGCGACGGACTTGCTTGGGAGAAGTCGGCTGCTGCTTGATATTATCGGTTTTGTTCGATGCGTCTGCCTTGATGAAGGCAGGTGTGTGGACATCTTGATTCATGATGATTGTATTCATATCGGAGCTTTTTATAGTTTCAAGAGCAATAACAAGATACTCTTCCACACAAAGCCAAGTGTTTGCTTAAACTCTTGGTGTGTGGGGAAGAATAGTTATCTTGGCTCTTGACACTACAAAAGCTCCCGATGGGGTTACATCAAGTCATGTTCTCACTATCGACGGTTGGCAGGCCATTAACCTCTATAAGCAGAACGATTGTCCCTGTCAGTTCTGTGTAGAGTTTCTCATACTCTGGACTCGCCCCAAAGTCGTCCGTCAGCTCATACTTGTCGAAAACACTTTGCACAGCCTTGTTCTTCAGAAGTATTGGTGCTAGTCTTTCAGGAAGAGGAGAAGGAAGTTCTTTCTCGAACTCATCCTCTAAGACAGACACAAGCGTGTCGTACTTGGAGAAATGCAGTCCTTGATACAGAACTTCGCTTGCCATTACCTCCGCCTCCGGGTGAGAAAAACCTTGTGCTACAGCATCGCAGTAAGCTGTCAATGCTTCGTCTGCGCGAGCAGTTACAAACGTATTTTCATTCACTCTCTCTGGATAATGCTCTCCGAGATACGCTTCCAACTTCAAACGGAAGTAAGAAAGCTCTTTCTTTGTTGTTGTCATAATCTTCTTGGTTTAGGGTTGTACATTATTTTGAGTTGATGCCCATAGCAACTTTGAACTTGTCTAACTTGCCAGCCAACTGTTCCATATCGTGTTCTATTTTCTTATTGGTAATACGGGCATAAATTTGTGTCGTTTTAATGTTGGTATGCCCCAGCATCTTCGACACACTTTCCATAGGAACGCCCTTGCTGAGCGACATGGTCGCAAATGTATGGCGAGCCATGTGGAAAGTAAGATTTTTGACAATACCGCAAATATCAGCTATTTCTTTTAGATAAGCATTCATTTTTTGATTACTTAGTACAGGAAACAGTTTTCCTTCACGATAAGTATTATTGTTATATTTAGCTATAATCTGCTTTGGAATATCAAGAAGAAGAATATTAGATTCTACATTCGTCTTCTGTCTCTTCGTCATAATCCACTGTTTATCGTCCATACTAACTAAATGTTCTGGTGTGAGATTGGCAACATCTATGTATGATAGCCCTGTGAAACATGAGAAAATGAATATATCACGGACAAGAGATAAACGAGGTATCGTAAGTTTTTTATTCACAATTTTGAGAATTTCTTCATCAGTGAGAAATCCTCTGTCGACAAGCTCCAAGTGAAAATGATAATTAGCAAACGGATCATGGTGCAGCACACCCAATTTCCGACCTAAAATGGTTATTGTCTTAAAAATCTTCATTGTCTTTGTTGCTGTGTTACGACATTGCCCGGCAACTGTTTGAAGATAAAGGTCAAAATCATAGATGACTGTATAATTTAATTCACACAACTTTATATCTGTCCGACCATATTTCTGCTTCAGGAACTCTGCAAAGTGACGCTTGCATAATTCATACTTTCGCAAAGTAGTAGCAGATACAGAAACTCCTACTTGCTTTCGGAAGTCTTCATTATGCTTCTCGAAAAGAGCCATAAACGTATCTATGTCCCCTTTCTTTCCTAAAAACTCTTCTTTGATTCGTTCCAAACACAAATCATCAGAAAACTCCAAACGTCGGAAGATATTAAGCAACCCAGTACTGATATTATCGAGTTGCAAATTCGTCCTCAGGACTTCAGTTGTTCGACCCTTGAGACGTTCTTTGTCAATATCCCAAAGAGACTTCAAAACAGAGATCCCCGTTGATCCAATCGAGAGACGCTCATTATTGAGATAGATTCTCAACATCACAGGATTCTTCCCTTCTTTGTTCACATAATTACTTCTAAGATAGAATGTTGACTTAAAAATTGACTTCATAAATACTTGTTTTTAATTGTAGCCATAGTATGGATTTTGTGTAGCCAAAACTAAAAAGTTGTGTAGCCATTTGTATCCACAACCATGCTGCAAAGTTCAACATAATTTTCAAATGATGAGCAATTCTTACGTACTCTTGATGTACTCTGTAGCCACTCTTGGCTACAATTTTTGAAATTCAAGAATTTCTGTAGCTGAATTGTAGCCGTTGTGGAGTATTTTGGGATATTTTTGTGTATCTACACATACTCCGAAAAGAGGAAGTGATACAAAACAAAAGTATCATAACTCCTTGAGGTTATGATACTTACGATTTTCTTTAGAAAACTCTGATACTATTTTCAGAGTACTTAAAGCGGTGCGTACGGGACTCGAACCCGTGACCCCATGCGTGACAGGCATGTATTCTAACCAACTGAACTAACGCACCATTTTTAGATATTGCATCTCTCTCGATTGCGGATGCAAAGGTAGATATTTTTTTGAAACCTGCAATAGCTTCAGTATCTTTTTTCTGAAAAAGTGGGTTTATTAAGAATTATCGTGTACATTTGCAAGCATTACATAAAATAGAAAATAGAATGAAAAATACACCAATTGAACGACATCTGATTGATGAAACCATAAATGAGTTTCAAATTGTCGATTTTTCAAAAGCTACCATTCGTGAAGTGAAAGCTATTGCTTCAAAAGCAGAAGCAGCATCGGGAGTTGAATTTATCAAAATGGAAATGGGTGTTCCGGGACTTCCTCCTTCTGCAGTAGGCGTGAAAAGCTGAAATTGCGGCATTACAAAATGGCATTGCCAGTCTATATCCTGATATCAACGGATTGCCGGAACTGAAAAAAGAGGCATCCAACTTTATCAAAGCATTTATTAATGTAGATTTAAGTCCGGAAGGTTGCGTGCCTGTCACCGGCTCCATGCAAGGCACATTCGCTTCATTCCTTACTTGTAGCCAATGTGACGAAAAGAAAGATACGATTCTGTTTATCGATCCCGGATTCCCGGTACAGAAACAGCAGTTGGTAGTAATGGGACAGAAATATGAAACATTTGATGTATATGACTACCGCGGAGACAAGCTGAAAGAGAAACTGGAAAGCTATCTGAAAAAAGGAAATATATCAGCTATCATTTATTCGAATCCCAATAACCCCAGTTGGATTTGCCTGAAAGAGGAAGAATTGCGGATTATTGGTGAATTGGCAACACAGTATGATGTGATTGTTTTGGAAGACCTGGCCTATTTCGCAATGGATTTCCGCCAGGATCTGAGCAAACCTTATCAGGCACCATTCCAGCCGTCGGTTGCACATTATACAGATAATTATGTATTGTTGATTTCCGGTTCGAAAGCATTCAGCTACGCCGGACAGCGTATTGGCGTAAGCTGTATCTCTGATAAGTTATATCACAGAAGTTATCCCGACTGACGAAACGTTATGGCGGAGGTACTTTCGGTACAGTTTTCATTCATCGCGTACTTTATGCCCTTTCTTCAGGAACAAGCCACTCGGCGCAATTTGCTATGGCTGCCATGCTGAAAGCTGCCAATGAAGGACAATACAACTTCCTCAACGAAGTGAAGATATATGGTGACAGAGCGCAGAAATTGAAAGAAATCTTCCTCCGTCACGGATTCCACCTGGTATATGATAACGACCTGGGCGATCCTATTGCAGACGGATTTTATTTCACAATCGGCTATCCGGGAATGACTAGCGGCGAGCTGGCTAAGGAACTGATGTATTATGGAGTCAGTGCTATTTCGTTAGTGACAACCGGAAGTCACCAGGAAGGCTTGCGCGCATGTACCTCTTTTTATTAAAGACCACCAATATGCGCAACTCGATGAAAGAATGAAACTATTTGCCGAAAATCACCCGGTAGTATAAATATTTACCGGATATTCACAAAAGCTATCTTAAAATGAAAAAAAACGGAAAGAACGATTGTTATTCCGTTTTTTTTCTTACTTTAGTGGCATGAATATCGACTCTGACATATTTAAGATTCAATCAAATAATGTGTTGCCGTCAAGAGGAAAGATTCTAATATCCGAACCTTTTTTACGCGACGTAACGTTTGGAAGATCTGTAATTCTACTGATTGACCATACGGAAGAAGGAAGTATGGGATTGGTCATCAACAAGCAACTGCCGTTGCTTCTCAACGATATCATCATGGAATTTAAGTATATAGACGAAATTCCATTATATAAAGGTGGTCCGATTGCGACTGACACCTTATTCTATCTGCACACACTAGCTGACATTCCCGGTGCTATTTCTATCAGCAAAGGACTTTATCTGAATGGAGATTTTGATGAAATAAAGAAATATATATTACAAGGGAATAAAATCAGCGAATGTATCCGTTTCTTCCTGGGATATTCCGGATGGGAAAGTGAACAGTTAAGTAATGAAATCAGAGAAAACACATGGCTGGTCTCCGAGGAAAAGAAATCCTACCTGATGAAGAGCGACACCAAAGACATGTGGCGGAAAGCTTTAGAGAAATTAGGCAGCAAGTATGAAACGTGGTCACGTTTTCCACAGGTACCCACACTTAATTAATGATGAACTGTGAACGACAAACAAAATAATATGCCATTCGTTCACAATTCGTCTTTTATCACTTGCAGTTTAATTTAGGATTCAAACACTGGAAAAGTGCTGCATCTTTGCAGCATCCTCCTATCTGCAACCAATTCTTTAACAAGCCGCATTGCACAAAACCGCAAGATGTGAATAGCTTCATACAAACATCATTGTCGACAGCTACGTGTGCATAAAGCTGCGTTAAAGAAAGAAAGTCAAAAGCATACTCACAAAGTAAATTCAATGCATCGCCCGCATATCCTTGCTGACGATAATCCTTATGAATAGCAATTCCCACCTCCCCCCGCGAATGAAGGGGAACAAAGTCCGTAATATCAATCGTACCAAGTATGCAGTGATCGGATTTTCTCACGATCATCAGACGTAGCTGCTTGTCGGCAAAAACATCGCATTGAGAACCTTCGATGTACTGTCGTAATACGTAACGGGAATACGGAACGGTGAAATTGCTGATATCCCACATCGACGGGTCATTTTCCATTTCGTACATCACATCCATATCCTCTGGCTCCACAGCACGGAGATAAATACGGTCGTTTATTAAGAAGGACTGTTTCATAGTGCTTTAGTCTTTCGTGATATGAAGTTCGTTACGCAATCTTTTCTCACCAGGCAGACAGAAAAGAGAAGCAGTGAGACCAATCAACATACAAAGATTTCCTGTGGTACTAAGCGTCAGATAATAGCATAAAAGATTGGTAACGATAGCGACTTCCAATATGCCGAGACGGACAATGCTCCATTGCACATAACATTTCAAAGCAAGCGTGATCGTCATTTGATCTATTTTCTTTTTAAGCACCAGGCTGAATAATTTAAGAGAAAGGGGAATACACAAGGCCGTTAGCAGAATCCCTAATGTCTCAAAATAATAAACGGCTTGTGCATTGTCTGCCAAACTTCCTACGGGAAAGAGTTCAAACTCTCCTGCCCCAAGCAAAAATGCCGGGAGCACCCAAAAGAAAATATAACTGATATTTAAATTTCTGACAGCTCGTTTTATCTGTTCTTCCATGTTCGTTCTTAAAGATTAATAATGATTATACAGTTCCGGTAAAAAGCGTCCGGTTCACAATGCTGCGTCCTAAAGTCACTTCATCGGCATATTCGAGTTCATCCCCCACAGATATGCCGCGAGCAATCACACTCAGCTTAACACCTAGTTTATCCAACTTACGGTAGATATAGAAATTAGTGGTATCCCCTTCCATAGTAGTGCTCAGAGCGAGAATCACTTCCTTTATTCCACCTTCGGATACCCGTTGCACCAGACTTTCAATTTGAAGGTCACTCGGTCCGACCCCGTCCATTGGAGAAATCACACCGCCCAACACATGATAAAGTCCCCGGTACTGCTGCGTTGCTTCAACTGCCATTACATCACGAATGTTCTCCACCACACAAATAGTAGAAGCGTCCCGCTGCGGATTGGCACAAATCTGACATATTTCGGTATCGGATATATTATGGCATACTTTACAATACTTCACCTCACGTTTCAACGTTATGATAGAATTTCCGAAAGCTTCCACAGTAGCCGTATCCTGACGGAGCAGATGCAGAACAAGCCTCATAGCCGTCTTACGCCCGATACCCGGAAGTTTGGAAAATTCGCCGACTGCCTTTTCAAGCAGCACGGAAGGATATTGTTGGTTCATAGATAATAATTGCTATTCTATCGATATTTTGGCGCAAAGATACGGATTATTGTTATAATACCTACAAAAAATACTACCTTTGCAGCCGATATGATGATACTTGTCACTATTATTTGCTACTTCGCGGCATTATTACTAATAGCCCGTATCACCGGACATAAAGGCGGATCGAATGCAGCGTTCTTTAAGGGAGAGAACAAATCGCCCTGGTATGTAGTCTCCTTCGGAATGATTGGCGCCTCTATCTCCGGAGTCACTTTCGTTTCCGTTCCGGGAATGATACGCGGAATGGATATGACCTATATGCAAACGGTATTCGGATTCTTTTTCGGATATATGGTTGTTGCCCACGTACTGCTTCCTTTATATTACAGACTCAACCTGACAAGTATCTACGGCTATCTCGGGACACGCATCGGGACACATGCCTATCGCACCGGCTCTTTCTTCTTCCTGTTATCCCGTATGCTGGGAACGGCTGCCAAACTATATCTGGTCTGCCTCATTCTCCACACCTATGTATTTCAGGAAATGCATATCCCCTTCTGGCCGATAGCCGTCGGTTCGGTAGCATTAGTATGGATATACACCCATAAAAGCGGTATAAAGACAATCGTCTGGACAGATACCTTGCAGACATTCTGCCTGATTGCAGCATTGATCTTCATCATCTATTTCACCGTTCAGAAACTGGGACTTGATTTCAGTGGTATCATCCGGACAATTCAAGGCAGCGAACACAGCCGTATTTTTGTATTTGACGACTGGGTATCCCGACAGAACTTCTTCAAACAGTTCTTCAGTGGTATCTTCATCGTCATCGTAATGACCGGACTGGATCAGGATATGATGCAAAAGAACCTTTCCTGCCGGAACCTCCGGGAAGCAAAAAAGAATATGTACTGCTACGGATTCTCCTTTATCCCGCTGAATCTTCTGTTTTTATGCCTGGGAATTTTGCTAATAGCCCTAGCCGGACAGATGCAACTGGAACTTCCGGCAATGAACGACGACATTCTTCCCATGTTTGCCGCACAAGGGTACTTGGGGAAACCGGTATTGGTACTTTTTACAATCGGTATTATCGCAGCAGCTTTCAGCAACTCGGATTCCGCCCTGACAGCCATGACAACCAGTGTATGCGTAGACCTGCTGAATACGGGAAAAGACTCTGAAGAGGTGGCACGCCGTAAAAGAAAGAAGGTACATTTCTCTCTTTCTGTTTTATTAGCCTTATTCATTTACCTGGTAGAAATGCTGAATAACAAAAGTGTAATTGACGCCATATACATCATCGCCTCCTACACATACGGCCCGCTACTGGGAATGTTTGCCTTCGGTCTGTTCACACGAAGACAGACAAACGACCGCCAGGTTCCCCTCACAGCTGTCGCCTCCCCACTGCTCTGCTATGTTTTAGACTGGTGGATATTCAAAGAAACCGGATATAAATTCGGCTATGAATTGCTAATGTTGAATGGAACGCTTACCTTTGCAGGGTTAATGTGTATGTCCAAAAAAGAGAAAACGCTGAAAGCGCCATAAAAACAGGTGTTCCGGAGTTTATAATAAATAATGGCAGAGTTTATTATAAACTGCGCAATAGTTTATTATAAACGATGAGCGAGTTTATTATAAACGATTTTATAAAGAAATAAATGACAAGAAAATGGAAATAACAAGTGCTGAATTTGTGATTAGCAATACGGACGTGAAGAAATGTCCGGCCGGTATTTTCCCGGAATATGCCTTCATCGGCCGTTCGAATGTAGGAAAGTCAAGCCTTATCAATATGCTGACCGCCCGCAAAGGACTGGCAATGACCTCCGCTACCCCAGGAAAGACAATGCTAATCAACCACTTCCTTATCAATAAGAATTGGTATCTCGTCGACCTTCCGGGATATGGCTATGCCCGACGCGGACAAAAAGGGAAAGACCAGATACGCACTATAATCGAAGATTATATCTTGGAACGGGAGCAAATGACCAACCTCTTTGTCCTGATAGACAGCCGGCTGGAACCTCAAAAAATAGACCTCGAGTTTATGGAATGGCTGGGCGAGAACGGAATACCTTTTTCTATCATCTTCACCAAAGCCGACAAACTCAAAGGCGGCCGCCTGAAGATGAACGTCAACGCTTATTTGCGTGAGTTAAGTAAACAGTGGGAAGAACTTCCCCCCTACTTTATCTCCTCCTCGGAAAACCGCACAGGACGGACAGAAATTCTCAATTATATTGAAAACATAAACAAGGAAATCAATTACAAATGAAAAAGAACATTGTATCACTTGCCTTTATGGCAGTATTCTTGCTAATGGGCACTAACAGCCGGGCGCAGTCATGGAAAGACTTGTTAAATAAGGACAACATCTCGAAAGTAGTGAATGCTATCACCGGAACTCCTGAAACGATCGACATGACCGGAACATGGAACTACAAAGGTTCGGCAGTAGAATTTGAATCGGAGAATCTGTTGATGAAAGCAGGAGGCGCGGCAGCCGCTACCATGGCAGAAAACAAGCTCGATGAACAACTAAGCAAAGTAGGGATCAAGGCCGGACAGATGAATTTCACATTCAATGCCGACAGTACTTTCACAAGTACCGTAGGTAAAAAAACACTGAAAGGAACCTATTCTTATGACGCTTCCGCAAAACAGGTAGACCTGAAATTCTTGAAACTGCTGAATCTCCACGCGAAAGTAAATTGCAGCTCCAGCTCATTGGAATTATTGTTCAACTCGGACAAACTGCTCAAATTATTAGCGTTTATCGGAAGTAAAAGCAATAGTACCGCTTTGAAAACAGTCAGCTCACTGGCCGATAATTACGACGGAATGATGCTGGGGTTCGAGCTCTCTAAATAACAAAAGAGAATCGTTTAATACTATTTCGCACTCCATAAAGTACATTTTAAGGAAAAAGCACTACCTTTGTAACTTGTAATCACTAAAAAGAAGGAAAAATGAAAAAGGTACTTTTTTTAATGACCTTATTAGTAATGGGCGTAAGCTTTGCATTTGCACAAACAAATGCAGATATCAAGTTTGACAAAACAACTCACGATTTCGGTAAGTTTTCTGAAAACAGCCCGGTTGTCAGTTGCACATTTACCTTTACTAATATCGGCGATGCTCCCTCTGGTGATCCATCAGGCTGTAGCCTCTTGCGGATGTACCGTACCCGAATATACGAAAGAACCTATCATGCCCGGAAAGAAAGGCACAATCAAGGTGACTTATAACGGAACAGGCAAATATCCGGGACATTTCAAAAAATCAATCACCTTGCGTACCAACGCCAAAACAGAGATGGTAAGGCTATATATCGAGGGCGACATGACGGCCAAAGATGCCAAATAAGAAAAAATAGGCGATAACATAAAGGAGAATCTTTCGGTTCTCCTTTTTTTTTGTTTACTTTGAGGACGAATATATAAAATTAACACATTAGCAAATTATAAAAACTATGAAACAAGAAGAAGACAAGTTCACCGGGCTACCCGAGAACGCGTTCAGAGAGTTGAAACCGGGAGAAGTGTACAACCCGTTAATGGCTCCCTCAAAAAGTTATCCGGAAGTTAACATCTGGTCAGTAGCATGGGGTATCGCCATGGCAATCCTTTTCTCGGCTGCCGCAGCCTATCTGGGATTAAAAGTAGGACAGGTATTCGAAGCAGCTATTCCAATTGCGATCATTGCCGTAGGAGTTTCCGGAGCTGCCAAAAGAAAAAATGCGTTGGGAGAAAATGTGATTATCCAGTCTATCGGAGCTTGTTCCGGAGTAATCGTTGCCGGAGCGATCTTCACCCTCCCCGCTCTTTATATTCTCCAAGCTAAATATCCCGAGATGACGGTTACCTTTATGCAGGTATTTATCAGTTCCCTGCTGGGCGGTGTATTGGGTATCCTGTTCCTGATTCCTTTCCGCAAATATTTCGTAAGCGACATGCATGGCAAATATCCTTTTCCGGAAGCCACTGCCACTACTCAGGTATTGATTTCGGGAGAAAAAGGCGGCAGTCAGGCTAAACCGTTATTGATGGCAGGTATGATCGGCGGATTATATGACTTCATCGTAGCGACATTCGGATGGTGGAACGAGAATTTTACGACCCGTGTATGCAGTGCCGGCGAGATGCTGGCGGAAAAAGCAAAACTCGTATTCAAGGTCAATACAGGTGCGGCAGTACTCGGTTTGGGATATATCGTCGGATTGAAATATGCTTCGATCATTTGTGCCGGTTCATTGGCTGTCTGGTGGATTATCATTCCGGGAATGTCTGCTATCTGGGGAGACAGCGTGCTGAATGCATGGAATCCGGAGATTACTTCTACGGTAGGCATGATGAGTCCGGAAGAAATATTCAAGTATTACGCCAAGAGTATCGGTATCGGTGGTATCGCTATGGCAGGTGTGATCGGCATTATCCGTTCCTGGGGAATCATCAAGAGTGCTGTCGGACTGGCTGCCAAAGAAATGGGTGGTAAAGGAAATGTAGAGAAAAACATTATCCGTACGCAACGGGATCTTTCGATGAAAATTATTGCGATTGGTTCTATCATCACACTGATACTGATTGTGTTATTTTTCTACTTCGATGTGATGCAGGGAAATCTGGTGCATACATTGGTAGCAATCGTTTTAGTGGCCGGCATTTCTTTCCTGTTCACTACGGTAGCCGCCAATGCAATCGCTATTGTGGGCACAAATCCCGTATCGGGCATGACTCTGATGACATTGATTCTGGCTTCCGTAGTCATGGTAGCCGTTGGATTGCGAGGTCCTTCGGGAATGGTCGCTGCGTTAGTTATGGGTGGTGTGGTATGTACCGCACTTTCCATGGCAGGAGGTTTTATCACCGACTTGAAGATCGGTTACTGGCTCGGAAGCACGCCTGCCAAACAGGAAACATGGAAGTTCTTGGGAACAATCGTATCGGCTGCAACAGTAGGCGGTGTAATGATTATCCTGAATAAGACATACGGATTTACAAGTGGCGCACTGGCTGCTCCGCAAGCAAATGCGATGGCAGCCGTTATCGAACCACTGATGAGTGGTGTAGGTGCTCCTTGGTTGTTATACGGTATCGGAGCTGTTTTAGCTATCATTTTGACTCTTTGTAAAATTCCTGCTTTAGCTTTCGCATTGGGTATGTTTATTCCTTTGGAATTGAACGTACCATTGGTTGTGGGTGGTGCTGTAAACTGGTATGTCACTTCCCGCAGCAAAGACGCAGCATTAAATACGGAAAGAGGAGAAAAAGGAACTCTGTTGGCGTCCGGTTTCATTGCCGGAGGTGCATTAATGGGGGTAATCAGTGCCGCTATGCGTTTCGGTGGCGTTAATCTGGTGAATGAAGCATGGTTGAACAATACTTGGTCCGAAGTGTTGGCATTAGGAGCATACGCTTTATTAATCCTCTATTTCATCAAAGCTTCAATGAAAGTTAAATAAGTAATATGCGGAGACTGCTATCTATCATAATATCGCTTATCACTGTTATGGCATTTGCACAACAGCCCGTTGAATCAACTTCAAACGAGTCCGACCCTATGCTAAGAATCGGAAAGTCTTACTTGGGGACCAGATACGTGGCCAACACGTTGGACCGGAACGAAGTAGAGCAACTGGTTATCAACACCAAAGAAGTAGATTGCCTGACCTTTGTAGAATATACACTGGCACAAGCACTCGGTTCTTCTTTTGCCGATAACTTGCAAAGGATACGTTACCGGGACGGTATCATCAATGGATACCCCTCCCGCCTGCATTATACTTCCGACTGGATTGATAATGGTCTCCGCAACGGTTTTCTGACTGACGTTACAGCCCGAAACAGTTCCCGTACTACGAAACTTTCTCTTTCATATATGTCCACGCATCCCAAACAATATAAAAAATTGGCTGATTCTCCGGAAAATGTAACACAAATGGCAGAATACGAGAAAGCATTATCCGGAAAAACTGTATCTTGGTTGCCGAAAAGCGAATTACCGGAAAACGGATTACCCTGGATTATGAACGGAGATATTATCGCTATCACTACGAAGCTTCCCGGACTGGACATAGCCCATGTGGGAATAGCCTATTACGTAAACGGAAAACTGCATCTGCTGCACGCTTCTTCCACGCTGGGAAAAGTGGTTGTCAGCGAGAAGCCTTTCAATCACATGTTGAACAATAATAAATCGTGGACAGGTATACGTGTTGTCCGAATGTCTCACTCTAAAAATAACTGATTATGAAACGACTTAAACATTTCCTTCTCGCCTCATGCTTGTTGCCCGGCTTTCTGGCTGCGCAAGGAGGCGCAAACGCCTACTTTCTGGAACTTGCTCCGGATGCCCAATCAGCAGGTATGGCCGGCACGGGATTAGCTATCACCGACAATGGAAGTACAGCTATCTTTCATAATGCTTCTACCATTGTTTTCTCACAAGAAGTAATGGGCGCAAGTTATTCGTACGCTGACATAAACAAAGATTACTCGATGCACAGCGCATCTGTTTTCTATAAAATCGGAAGAGAAGGGAATCATGGTTTCACAGTAGGTTTCCGTCATTTTAAGAATCCGAAGCAAAGACTGGACGGTGATCAGAACGATAACTTCCGCCCGCATATATGGGATCTGGAAGCCGGATATTTCAGTACTGTAGCCAAGAACCTGTCCTTGTCTCTAACATTCAGATATTTACAGGCTAAAGCTTGGAAGGATGCGGACACCAAAAACTCGGTTTGCCTTGACTTCGGAGCAACTTATCACCGCAATATGGCTCTTTTGGATGAAATGGCTTCCTGGAGCATCGGTTTCCAGGCTGCTAACTTAGGAAAAAAGATAGACGGTTACAAACTTCCCGCCAAACTAGGCCTGGGAGGTGCAATCGACCTGCCATTCAGCATGGAGAACCGTCTGCAAGTGGCACTCGACTTCAACTATCTGCTTCCTTCCGAAATCCGCCAACTTCAGGCAGGAATCGGCGCCGAATATAACTTCCTGAAATACGGGGTAGTCCGTGCAGGATACCACTTCGGAGATAAAGACAAGGGAGTAGGCAACTACGGAACACTTGGCTGCGGAATAAACTTCTGGCCGATCCGTGCCGACTTCTCCTACGCACTGGCAGACAAAGACTGTTTCATGCACCGTACTTGGCAGCTTGGCATTGGAATAGTATTCTAAGTTCACCCTCGAGGCGTTGCTTCACTTCGTCCATAGGCACATCGTGCTTCAACTCCTGACGCAGAGAAGTGACGCCTTTATCAATAAACCCGCAAGGATGAATGTAGCTGAAATAGCGCAAATCCGTATTCACATTCAGGGCCAGCCCGTGCATAGTGACATAATGACTACTCCTCACTCCTATCGCGCAAATCTTACGGGCACGAGACGTATTACCTTCCAGCCAGACACCCGTCGCTTTCTCCAGACGTCCCGCTTCAATGCCATAAGATGCGCAGACACGTATCACCGCTTCTTCCAACAGATGAACATATTCCTTCAATCCCAACCGGAACTCCTCCAGATTCAGAATCGGGTAGCAAACTAACTGTCCGGGGCCATGATAAGTAATGTCCCCGCCCCGGTCAATATGGTAAAGCGTAGCATCAATAGCTTTTAGTTGTTCCTCACTCAACAACATATTATTTTCCTTTCCGCTACGTCCCAAAGTGTAAACGTGAGGATGTTCGCACATAATGATATGGTTCTCGTACGGTTCTCCTTCCGCTTTCGCACGGACTATCCCGTCGAACCATTCCGTCTGCTGTTGCCATGCCTCGGCATACGGTATCAAATTCCAATCGATAAAAACTGTTTTCATAAAAACAAAGGTAAGAAATAAAAAGAAAATGTGTACATTTGTTGGCCGAATATAACAAACATAACTATGAAAATGGATTTTCCACAGGTAGACTTACCTACTGAAGTATTAGCATGGACGAACGTCACGGAAGACATTCTGAATATTTATAAGCAATCTTGCCGATTGCAAGCCTGTATTGTAGCCATATGTACGGAGGGGTCGATGAAGGCATCGATTAACCTGCTTGATTATGAAATCCGTCCGAATGACCTGATTACATTACTGCCGGGAACAATCATCCAGTTTCGGGAAAGAACAGAAAAGGTATGTCTTTGTTTCGTCGGTTTCTCCGCTCATTGTACCGGACGGGTCAACTTGATGAAAAATATTGGAAACGCTTATCCTAAACTTTTAGAACAACCGGTGGTACCGCTTTCCGAAGATGTTGCCGGTTATCTGAAAGACTATTTCGCCTTATTATCCCGGGCCAGTTGCAATGAAAACTTCGATATGGACCCGGAACTGGTAGAATTGTCACTCCAGACTATTCTGACAAGTATTCGGCTGATATACCACAACTATCCCGGAGAAAACAGCAGCTCAAACCGCAAAAAAGAAATTTGCCGGGAACTGATCCAATCTATCACCGAGCATTACAAAGATGAACGCCGTGCGCAATTCTACGCCGATCAATTAGGAATCTCCCTCCAACACCTGAGTACCACGGTGAGGCAAGTAACGGGCAAAAGTGTATTGGATACCATTGCTTACATTGTTATCATGGACGCCAAAGCAAAACTGAAAGGGACCAATATGACTATACAAGAAATAGCCTATTCGCTGAACTTCCCCAGCGCTTCTTTCTTCGGCAAGTATTTCAGACGATATGTGGGAATGACACCATTGGAATTCAGAAACAGATAACTTCATAAAAAGGGAGTGGCTAAATGGAGGCTGGCTGAAAGTCGGGGTGGTAGGTAGATACACAATGCTGATAATAAATAATTTATGTATTCACCTACCACCTCCCCCTACGGGTACTCCTCCTTCCTGAAGGAGGAGAATTTTAGATACTATCGACTTTTTAGTCAGTCATTTCCCTGTTTGAAAGAAACCGGGCCAATAATCAAAGACTTCTTCTTCCCAGACTCAACGAATTAAGTACCACGCTCACACTGGAAAAGGCCATTGCCGCACTCGCCAGCATCGGGTTCAACAGCAAGCCGTTCAACGGGAACAGGACACCGGCAGCAATAGGAATACCAATCAAGTTATAGATAAACGCCCAGAAAAGGTTCTGATGAATCAACTTTACTGTTTGCTTCGATAACTGAAAGGCTTTAGGAAGCAACAACAGATCAGAAGTCATCAAGGTAACCATAGCTACATCCATAGCAATATCCGTCCCTTTCCCCATAGCGATACTGACGTCTGCCAGTGCCAGAGCTTGTGAATCGTTAATGCCGTCACCTACCATTGCCACTTTCTTTCCCTGCAATTGCAGTTCACGTATAAATTCGGCCTTGTCGTCGGGCAAAGCGTCAGCTACAAAACGTTCGATTCCCAACCGAGAAGATACTGCCAACGCAGTACGTTGTCCGTCACCGGTAAGCATACAAATATCAATACCCTGACGTTTCAGTTCTTTCACCGCTTCGGCGGATGTTGCTTTAATAGGATCGGAAACCGCAATAATAGCCAACAGTTCGTTCTCGCAACCAAAGTAAATGATACCATTACCGTCCGATTCATAACGAACCAACATATCAGCCATTACATCGCTCACGATAGCACCGAAATCTTTCAGGAATTTATGGCTACCTACCCAGTAAGTACGTCCCTGATAAGACACCTTGATTCCTTTCCCCGTAATACTTTCAAAGCTGTCCAGCGTAGCAGGTTTGATCTTCTCCTCCTCTTGGAGTGCAGCAACAATCGCACCCGCCAACGGATGTTCTGATTTCAGTTCCGCAGCCAGAAGCACATTTTTGAAATGTGGTTCCTGAGGCTGTGCCCATAACCAGCCGGTAGCGGTAGGATGCCCTTCGGTCAGTGTTCCGGTCTTATCCAATACCACTACATTTACTTTGCGCATCTGTTCCAAAGCAACTGCATCCTTGATCAAGATATGTTGTCCGGCAGCCTTACCGATACCCACCATTAATGCAGTAGGCGTAGCAAGTCCTAAAGCGCACGGACAGGCAATCACAAGAACAGACACAGCCGACATTATCCCATAAGACATATATTCGCTACCGCCGATAACAACCCAAAGGATAAATGTCAGAATAGCAATTCCCAGCACAACAGGGACAAAGATCCCTGTAATACGGTCGACAATACGCTGTACCGGAGCTTTACTTCCCTGAGCTTCCTGCACCATGTGAATGATACGGGCAAGCACTGTTTCACTACCCACCTGCGTGGCACTGATAATAAATGAACCACGCTGATTGATAGTTCCTGCCAGTACTTTATCACCTTTCTTCTTTTCCACAGGAATCGGCTCACCGCTAATCATACTTTCGTCCACATACGAATCACCCTCGGAGAGCTGACCGTCCACGGGAATCTGTTCTCCCGGACGAACGACTACCAAATCTCCTACTTGCAGTTGGTCTATCAATATTTCTTCTTCCACTCCGTTACGCAATACACGGGCTACTTTAGGTTGCATTCCCATTAACTTGCGAATCGCATTCGATGTATTTCCCTTGGCACGTTCTTCCATAAGTTTCCCGGTCAGGACGAAAGCTATAATTACCGCAGAGGCCTCATAATAAACATGAGGTTCCAGTCCGCGGGCATACCAGAACTCAGGGAAGAAAGTATTAAAGAGACTGAACAAGAAAGCAATGGACGTACTTAGCGCAACCAACGTATCCATATTGCTCCGTCCTATTTTTGCCTGTTTCCAGGCTCCCGTGTAAAAACCGCCGCCGAAAAGTACCAATACAGGAATAGTCAGTACCAACTGAATTTCATTAGAGTATGGCACATGCATCAATACCATTGAGAAAATAAGCAAAGGGACTACCAGAATCCACGCACCGATTACCTTCCGCTTCAGACGAAGATAACGCCTATGTTGTTCCTCCTCCTGACGTTCTTCTTTATGAGCTTCCTCTACAATCAAGTCGTAACCTGCTGCAAGCACTGCCGCACGAATCTCCCCGGGAGCCAGTTTATCGCTCTCATAAGAAACGGTTAATGTATTGGTAGCAAAATTGACAGAAGCCTCTATGACCCCCGGCAACTTCCTGACTGTTCTTTCTACATTATTTGCACATCCCGCACAATGCATATTGAGCACGGGAAAATTCTTCTTTACCATATTATTATCTATATTTATAAGAGTTTCTCCCCAACCCTCTCCAAAAGAGAAAGCCGGGGAGAGACCACATTCTATTTATAAAACACGCAAATACGGGTATTTGTTCAATTACTTCTTATCCGCTTTTTTATCGTCTTTCTTTGTTTCTTTTACAAATTCAGCTTCATAATTGAACTTCTTAAACCCTGCCTGCAAGTTCTTTACATTTGTTTTATCCGCGTCGTAAGTGATAGTGACGGTTTTGGTTTTCACCTCAGTCGACAAGTCCTTCAGCCCCTTCTCAAAGCGCATATTGTCCTTCACTTTCTTTTCACACTTTTCACAATGCATCTGAGCCACTTTGAACACTACAACACGAATATCTTTCGCCAATACGGCAGTCACACCCAAAAAAGAGCCACCACGCAAGTGGCTATCCATCTTCTTGTTTTCATTTTTCTTATTAGTTTAAAATTCTATGATTCATTTTGATACATTCTTCTTATTCACCGTTTCTTGCCAGATTGAAACGTATGCCGACATAGGCTTTTGCACCGTGCACAGGTCCCCAAATCATGGTAGAATCGAAATTATCTCCCCAAGGATTCGCTGCATCAATGATCGGGTTCTTCTGCTTGAAGTTCGTCAGGTTCTCGCCTCCCACATAGATAGACCAGCGACGGAAATAACGAGTCACCTGCATACTAAGCTGTTCGAAGCTACCATAACGACGACTCCATGAGAGTTGCCCGTCCGCCAATTCGTAAGGAGCAGGCATTCTGCCCCCGCCATTAAGTTGCAAGGTCGCATCAAACTGCCAGATTCCCAACGGAGTCTGATAAGAAGCCGTCAACAATCCTTTATACTTGCCGGTTAGTGGTTTCTCCATTCGCTGACCTTTATAAGTAGTTTGTGCGTCCGTCAACCGATAGGCTCCGGTCAGAGTGAAACCTTTGAAGAAAGGATAGCTTGCTTCCACCTGGAATACGTGCGAATACGAACGTCCGTCCAGATTATAAAAAGCCACTTCATGAGGATTACTATCCATATCTACAACAACTTGCTTCCGGAAATCCGTATAATAATATTCTGCGTTGACATTCAGCGTCTTACCGAATACCGGAATATAAGTAGAAACACTGGCACCCAAGTTCCATGCTTCTTCCATATCCAGATTTTTCGCAATCTCCACCTTCCGGCTACTGGAAAGTAAGTAGTTGTTTTCTGCCAGCACATGATTTGTACGGTATCCCTTACCGGCAGAAAGCCGGAAGTGTACATAATCATTCGGATTATATTTAAGATGCGCGCGCGGAGTCACAAAGAAACCGTGTTTACTGCTATAATCTCCCCGAAGACCGGCCATTAACATCCATTGGTCATTCAGATTCAAGGTATATTGCACATACGCACCGGGAACAGCCTCTTTATCAGAAGCTTTGAGAGGGGTATCCGCGTTATTATTCAAACGATAATGCTGATCGTATGCGTCATAGTTAAAGCTCAATCCTGCGGAGAAACTATTCTGCGGATTAAATTCCGTTTCAAACATCAGAGAAGCGTATGTATTAGTCTGGTCTACATTATACAATTTCCGTCCGTACATCGCATCCTGATTGTGCCAGGAAGTGGACAGAATCAAAGCTAGATTCGTATTCTTCTCTTTATCAAATATGTAAGCGTTTTTAGTGAACAGTTCGTAGCGTTCCGTGTCAATCCCGACCTTATACAGTTCACCGGAGTACATATCTCCATGCGTGGACTGTCCACTGCTACGAGTCTCGGAAAGAGCTTTGAAACCTGCCTGAAAAACATAATGGTCGCCCATATATGCCCAACGGTTCCAGACATTATACTGTTCTACCTGTGGAATATCCACAAATCCGTCATCATTGCCGTCATGTGCTTTTGTTTCATTTTCATAATGCGCCAATAACGAGGTACTCCACCGTTTGGAAAGTTTCAAAGTGGCATCAGCATTAGCTTCATAACGATTCGTGGTACTTGCAAAAAGGTTGGCAGATACCCAGTCGGCCTCAGGTAATTGCGGCTTTTTAAACTCCACATTGATCTGTCCCGTAATAGCTTCGTAGCCGTTCTTTACGGAAGAAATTCCTTTGGAAACCTGTATACTCTGCATCCAGGGACCGGGAACATACCCCAAGCCATAAGGGGCTGCAGCCCCACGATAGTTCGGGATGTTCTCCGTCAACATCTGCACATAAGTCCCCGACAAGCCTAACAATTTTATCTGTTTGGCTCCCGTTGCCGCATCCGAGTAACTCACATCCACCGAAGGATTTGTAACAAAACTCTCTCCCAAATTGCAACAAGCGGCCCTGCTCAACTCGGCACTGCTTATCATATCCTCGTTCATCACGCTGTTACGCAGCTTCATCGTTCCCAACTTACGGCTGACGACATTCACTTCTTTCAATTCCACTCCGCCCCGGAGGACAATCTCCAATTCCTGCTTTTTACTGTCAACGTGGATCGTATCATTCTGAAAGCCGATAAAGCTGACCACCAGTATATGGCTTTTCGAAGGCTTCGTAATAGAGAAGGTGCCGTCTACTTTTGTTGTTACTCCCTGTCCTGTATTCATCCAGAACACATTAGCTCCCGGAACAGGTTCTCCGGTACTATCTTTTACCGTCCCCCGTACTTGCGCATACATACCGGTGGCAAGCAACGAGAACAGTCCTAATATCATATATTTCATTCTTTAAGTAAGTTACTTTTGTGATACAAAATTAGCTTATAATCCTTGCAACTTAGTTGCAATCAAAACTACTTCACTTCCACTGTCAGAAGACGGCGGCAAGCAAAGTACTGAAAAAGAATAAAATAGTGGCTAAATAATATAGGTGGAATATAACGCCAACATCTGACTTGAACAGATAGGTGGCGGCGAAGAAGGAATTATATATTCAACCGGCTTCTCCGTATACCCAATGTTCAGCAAATAGCAGAACTGCTCACAGAAAAGGTCAACCACCGGAGCTGCAACGGTCAGCTCGGTAGCATGGTTCATCAGGTTCAGCTTATAGATAGTAGCCGTGCAACCTTCGTTTTTACAATCTTTCTTTGAATCGCACGTATGAGATTTCTTACATTTGGGACAGCCCGTAGCACAGCAGGACTGTACTGTTTCACAACCGGCACAACAATAATGAACAATAGAAACTCCCGCCCCCGAATATATAATCAGGAGGGAAAGAAACATTGCAGTTATGTAGGCTAGTCTTTTCATATCCGGAGACAAAGATAGAAATAAAAACAGACTATACCAGCTGTTTCGTTCAAAAAAGATAATAACCATAAAGCCTAAAGCTGCATTACAAGAAAAAACAGACAGAATATTTTTCCTTTTTTTATTCGCAGGATTCGTTATTTTCATCTATATTTGTCGATAGTGAAAGATAGAACAATTGTAGAATTTATAGAAAAAACGAGTATGAAAAAACAATATGTCAGTCTGCTTGCGATTATACTTTCGGTAAGCGGCTTTTTGTTTTCTTGTCATGACAAGATGAACAAAAATACAGGTGCATTGCAATTCGACAGTATCCAAGTGAATGAAACGGCTCACTTGTTTAATGATACAGCCAAACCGGCATGTAACATTATCATTAACTTTGCTTATCCTGTCAAATCATCGGATGATATGCTGAAAGACAGTTTGAACGCTTATTTCATTTCTGCCTGCTTCGGCGACAAATATATCGGAGAAAAACCGGAGAATGTAGTAAAGCAATACACCGAAAATTACATCAGTGAGTATCGCCGTGACTTGGAACCTATGTATACAGAAGATGAAAAGGACAAAGAAGATGAATCTTCTATCGGTGCCTGGTATTCTTATTATAAGGGTATAGAGAGCCACGTGCAACTCTACGAGAAAGACTTGTTGGTATATCGCATCGACTACAACGAATATACCGGAGGTGCACACGGCATTTACATGACCACTTACCTGAATATGGACCTTACCCTGATGCGTCCCCTCCGCCTGGATGATATTTTTGTAGGAGATTATAAAGAGCCACTGACCGACCTGATCTGGAACCAGCTCATGGCTGACAACAAAGTGACCACTCACGAAGCTTTGGAAGACATGGGATATGCTTCTACCGGCGACATCACCCCGACAGAGAATTTCTATCTCAGCAGAGAGGGCGTCACGTTCTACTACAATGTATACGACATCACTCCATACTCCATGGGCCCCGTCAAAGTGACAATTCCATTCCCAATGTTGGAACATCTGTTAGGCAGCAACCCGATTTTGGGAGAGTTGAAAGATTAAAGCCCTATTTTCATTAAAAGAACGAACACCAATGAATATCCGGTTGTTATTGCCCCGTGTGATGCAGAAGGATATTCATTTTATATACATATTTTAAACTTATCATTCAAAACCAAAGAAGTGGAAATCATACTGAAATATTTTCCTGATCTGACGGAAGAGCAACGCAAACAGTTTGCTGCTCTATACGACCTCTACATCGACTGGAATTCAAAAATCAACGTTATCTCCCGCAAAGATATCGAGAATTTATACGAACATCACGTACTTCATTCGTTGGGTATTGCCAAAATCATCCAGTTCCGTCCCGGCACAAGCATTATGGACTTGGGTACGGGCGGAGGTTTCCCCGGCATTCCTCTGGCAATCTTGTTTCCGGAAACAAAATTTCATCTGGTTGACAGTATCGGCAAGAAAGTGCGCGTAGCAACCGAAGTAGCCAATGCAATCGGACTGAAAAACGTAACTTTCCGCCATGCCCGTGCCGAAGAAGAAAAACAACTGTTCGACTTTGTTGTCAGCCGTGCCGTAATGCCTCTGGCAGATCTGATTAAGATTATCAAAAAGAATATTTCTCATAAACAGCAGAACGCATTGCCCAACGGGTTGATCTGTCTCAAAGGCGGTGAGCTGGAACATGAGACAATGCCGTTCAAGCACAAAACTGTGATTCAAAGTCTGAGCGACAGTTTCGAGGAAGATTTCTTTGAAACAAAGAAGGTGGTATACGTTCCCATTTAACAGAATATCCGTTCTGATTTAATATAAATCATAGAGAACCATGAAAATAAAAAGATTTGAGTTTAATATGTTTCCCGTAAATTGCTACGTATTATGGGATGACACGAAAGAAGCAGTCGTGATTGACCCCGGCTGCTTTTACGAAGAGGAAAAGCAAGCCTTGAAGAAATTCATTCTTACCAACGAACTGAATGTAAAGCATTTGCTGAATACTCACTTACATCTGGACCATATCTTCGGCAATCCGTTCATGCTGAAAGAATTTGGTCTGTCGGCCGAAGCCAACAAGGCGGACGAATACTGGATTGATGAAGCGCCGAAACAAAGCCGTATGTTCGGATTCCAGTTGCAGGAGAAGCCGGTTCCGCTAGGCAAGTATCTGCACGACGGTGATAGTATCACTTTCGGACATACAACTCTGGAAGCGATACACGTGCCCGGTCATTCACCCGGCAGTCTGGTGTATTATTGTAAAGAAGACAACTGTATGTTCTCCGGCGATGTCCTGTTTCAAGGCAGTATCGGCCGTGCCGACCTCACAGGCGGCAACTTCGACGAGTTGATAGAGCATATTTGCAGCCGTCTTTTTGTCCTCCCCAACGAAACAGTCGTTTACCCGGGACACGGTGCCCCCACGACTATCGGAATGGAGAAAGCTGAGAACCCATTTTTTAGATAAAACAAAATCCTCCTATTAATATGAAAACCGATTTGTTAGCTAGCCGTCACATCGGCATCAATGAACAAGACACAACTGTAATGCTCCGCAAAATTGGTGTGGACTCGTTGGACGAACTAATTGAGAAAACCATTCCCGCCAATATCCGGCTGAAAGAGCCACTGGCATTAAACGCTCCCCTGACGGAATACGAATTTGGGAAACACATCGCCGAACTGGCAGGTAAGAACAAACTGTACACTACATACATTGGTATGGGTTGGTACAACACGATTACTCCGGCCGTTATCCAACGGAATGTGTTCGAAAATCCCGTATGGTATACGTCTTATACTCCTTATCAGACCGAAGTTTCGCAAGGACGCCTGGAAGCACTGATGAATTTCCAAACTGCCATATGCGACCTTACCGCCATGCCGCTTGCCAATTGCTCACTCTTGGACGAAGCGACTGCGGCTGCCGAAGCCGTAAGTATGATGTACGCCCTACGTTCCCGTGCGCAACAGAAAGCGGGTGCGAACGTAGTGTTTGTTGACGAAAATATTTTCCCTCAGACATTGGCGGTAATGACTACACGTGCCGTACCTCAAGGCATCGAGCTGCGTGTAGGTAAATATAAAGAATTTGAACCTTCACAGGAAGTATTTGCCTGCGTATTGCAATATCCCAATTCGAATGGCAGCGTAGAAGATTACACAGAGTTTACGGAAAAGGCTCATGCGGCAGATTGTAAAGTTGCCGTTGCCGCCGACATCCTAAGTCTTGCCTTGCTGACACCTCCGGGAGAATGGGGAGCGGACATCGTATTCGGAACAACACAACGCCTAGGCACACCGATGTTCTACGGCGGACCTTCGGCCGGCTACTTCGCCACACGGGATGAATACAAACGGAATATGCCGGGACGAATCATCGGCTGGTCTAAAGACAAATACGGTAAACTTTGTTACCGAATGGCTTTACAGACCCGCGAACAGCATATCAAACGCGAGAAGGCAACTTCAAATATCTGTACGGCACAGGCATTGCTAGCTACAATGGCAGGATTCTATGCCGTCTACCACGGACAGGAAGGTATCACGACTATCGCTTCACGTATCCACAGTATCACCGTATTCCTTGATAAACAATTGAAGAAATTCGGATATACGCAAGTGAATGCACAATACTTCGATACCCTGCGCTTCGAACTGCCCGAACACGTTTCGGCACAGCAAATCCGTACGATAGCTCTTAGCAAGGAAGTAAATCTGCGTTATTTCGAAAACGGAAACGTAGGGTTCAGTATTGACGAAACGACTGATGTAGCAGCCGCCAATGTGTTGCTTTCTATCTTTGCCATTGCTGCGGGAAAAGATTATCAGAAGGTGGATGACATCCCTGAAAAAAGCAATATAGACAAGACTGTAAAACGTACCACGCCTTTCCTTACACACGAAGTATTCAACAAATATCATACGGAGACGGAGATGATGCGTTACATCAAACGTCTTGACCGCAAGGATATTTCGCTGGCCCAATCTATGATCTCCCTCGGTTCATGTACCATGAAACTGAATGCCGCTGCGGAAATGCTGCCTTTGAGCCGTCCCGAATTTATGGGTATGCATCCATTGGTTCCGGAAGACCAGGCAGAAGGGTATCGGGAATTGATTAATAATCTGAGTGAGGACTTGAAGATCATCACCGGTTTTGCCGGCGTAAGTTTGCAGCCAAATTCGGGAGCTGCCGGAGAATATACAGGCCTTCGTGTGATTCGTGCCTATCTCGAAAGCATTGGTCAGGGACACCGTAACAAGATATTGATTCCCGCTTCAGCTCACGGAACGAATCCGGCATCGGCAATACAGGCAGGGTTTATAACCGTCACCTGCGCATGCGACGAGCAAGGAAATGTAGACATGGACGACTTGCGTGCCAAAGCGGAAGAAAACAAAGAAGAACTGGCGGCACTGATGATTACATACCCTTCTACACACGGTATCTTCGAAACAGAAATAAAAGAAATCTGCCATATTATCCATGCTTGTGGAGCACAAGTATATATGGACGGTGCGAACATGAATGCACAAGTCGGGTTAACCAATCCGGGATTTATCGGTGCTGATGTCTGCCATTTGAACCTTCACAAAACGTTTGCTTCACCTCACGGTGGTGGTGGTCCGGGTGTGGGTCCTATCTGTGTGGCCGAGCATCTGGTACCTTTCCTTCCGGGACACGGAATCTTCGGTAATGCACAGAATCAGGTTTCCTCCGCTCCGTTCGGAAGTGCGGGAATCCTGCCGATCACTTACGGATACATCCGTATGATGGGTACAGAAGGACTGACTATGGCTACTAAAATCGCGATTCTAAATGCCAATTACCTGGCTGCTTGTCTGAAAGACACGTATGGGATCGTTTATCGCGGAGCGAATGGTTTCGTCGGGCACGAGATGATTCTGGAATGCCGCAAAGTGCACGAGGAAACGGGCATCTCCGAAAATGATATCGCAAAACGTCTCATGGATTATGGTTATCATGCTCCTACCCTCTCCTTCCCTGTGCATGGCACGCTGATGATTGAGCCAACCGAAAGCGAGAGTCTGGCAGAACTGGATAATTTCGTTGATGTCATGCTGAACATCTGGCAGGAAATTCAAGAAGTGAAGAACGGTGAAGCGGACAAAGACGACAACGTATTGATTAATGCTCCGCATCCCGAATACGAAATTGTAAGTGATCGCTGGGAGCACTCGTACACACGCGAAAAAGCAGCTTACCCGATAGAAAGTGTACGTGAGAATAAGTTCTGGATAAATGTGGCACGTGTAGACAATACACTGGGAGACCGGAAGTTATTGCCGACTCGCTACGGCACATTCGAATAAGAAGAAACGGCCACAGAGAAAATCATCACAAATAAAGTGATGAAAAACTAATAAAACAATCCCGGGGCTTACACTTGTTGTGCTCCGGGATTATCTCTATAAAGCCCGGACTCATCACCTTTCTTCCCAGGGCTAAACACACAAAAGTCCCGGGCATAATGGAAATATACCCGGGACTTATATATTCGGAAATGCCTACTTGACAATAGTTATCGTACCGTCTTTCACCTTTTTCTCTTTCATCGGGATTTTAGAATCAGCATATCCCAACGCTACACAACCGTAAACTTTATGATTTTCCGGAACGCCCAACGAAGTAATAAATGCACGTACCTCAGGATCGTCACACGTCGTCCCGAGCTGATTTATCCAACAAGAACCGATCCCCAGAGAATGAGCCGCAAGAAACATATTTTCGATAGCACAGGCGCAGTCCATACCCGCCCACCACTGAGTCGGCTCATTGGAAACGATAACCAAAGTAGGAGCATGATAATAGCAACAATACGTCTTGCTCTGCCCGCGTTCCTTCAAACGGGGTTCGTCGCTCTTGGCAAAAGATCCCTTGATACGTTCATTCAATTCGGTCAGTTTATCGGCATTCTGAATGGCAGTGAAATGCCATGTCTCCAGATGCATCCCGCTCGGTGCATAAGTAGCAGCCTCCAGAACAGCCTGCAAATCCTCTTCCGAGACCTGCTGACCGGTGTAAGCCCGTACACTTCGACGTGCTTTGATATTCTCTAAAATTTCATTTGTCTTCATACTATAATTTATTTACCGTTTAACCAAACCAATCTTTGCATTCAGCTTGAAATAATAAACTCCGTTCTCTTTCTCCAAAAAGCCATATTTATCTTTATCCAAAGAGCCCTTTTCCAAACGAGTATTTCGGAACAGGAAGTCTTCCATGACCTGCTTCTCCGATTTATGATAACAAAGTACTTCCCCGTTTCCACCTACCAGCAAAATGCCTTCAACAGCCGAATCCTGACCATTGTATATCTTTGCCGGACGCATCCCCAAGGCCAGAGCCATTAAGAATTGCTTTACTTTAAACTCATAGAAACCATGTTTGTTTATCAACTCATCTTTTATCTTCAGAGGATTCATCTGCTTGATTACTTCCGTCAATTCACTGATTCGGGAGATGCCGTCCAAATGCATAATACGAATCATCTCTGTCAGTACACGCGGAAAATGTAAATCAATCATCAGAAGATTACTGCGGAACACACGGTCGGCTACATCCGAATATTTGAGCACACCACCCAAACGCTCTATCAGCATCATTCGCTCGGATACTTCGTTGGGGGATTCGGGCAATGCATTAATCTTATTCACCGTAGGAGTAGCAAACTTGATTCCACTCTGCTCCAGTTTAAGATTTGCCGCACGCCCTCCGTCCAATAACGGATTCATGGCACTCAACCGCGAACGTACATTGAAACCTCTTACCGGGGCTTCCGGATGCCAAAAGGCAACCGAGAAATCTGTACGATCTTCTGTTTTTGCTTCCAAATCGAAGATACCGGCTTCGTCCAAAAATTCTTCCACTCCCTCCGGCGAGGTGACATCATTTTCCGAGGAGGATTTCACTGCCTGCAAAATCAGATCGGCAACAATACCGAAATCTTCACGCGGCATGGACTTAACACCCGTTTCTCCCTCAATACGGACTGATTCTTCTTCAATATAATACCGGCGCGTTCCGTCATGTTCTTCCCGTTGAATCACTGCAATAGGCCAGGACATTTCTCCTATTTTCGCTTCTGCCGTGCCTAATACAACTTTTCCGTCTGCCAACAGGCGGAAGAAAGTATAAAGTTCGCACCATTCTTTTTTTGTTGCTTCAAATGCCATATATCTTATGTTTCTTATTTACTGATTCTGTTTGTTATTGACTAATAACCTGCGGTAATGCTGTGGACGCCACAACAGGAGGTTGTATATGGGTAACTTCTTCCAATGGGGGCAACTTTCCTGCTTGTGCATAAAGAGGATTACGTATCCATTCTCTCGGAGTAACCACAATATATCTGCCTGTCCAGCATCCGTCAAAATAAGAAGGATTGCCGACTTGTTTCTTAATCGGATAGCGAATATTCTCGCCTTTACTCCTCATCTCCGGCGAACGGCCGGGGTCATTCACCCACACATATTTATCATCAATGCCACGCAATACAATCCAATGTCCTCGTGGTCCGGGACGAAGTCCACGAGTTGCTCCTGTATACCTTACGTTTATCAACACGGGAATCCCACGGTCGATATAATCTTTCAGTATCCGGTAATCTTTCTGCTGGAAATGTTCGGCACTTATCATGTTTTCATAATAACGTGTCAACGAATCAATCTCAAAAGAATAGTATCCTCCCTGCCCTATTGAAGTACGGCGACGGAAAGGAGCACGTTTTTTCAGAAAATAGTTCCGCTGATATTCAATCAGTTTCTTTTCCGCATCCGAAGAGGTTCGTTGCGCGTCTGCTGTCATGCCTTTGAAATAATCGAATACCATTAATGAGGATGCAAGCGAACAGTGTGTATAGGGACAACCTGTGATTTTCTGCGAATACCAGGGAACAGGTATGTCGTTTGGAGCAAATTTCAAGTTCTCCTGTGCCTGTGTTTCAATGCCAACCAACACAAGAGAAGCCCAAAACAAGCTGAAAAGTATATTATATCTGTTCCTCATAAACATATTTTTCTTATTTATATTCTATCTCACTTCCACCAACAATCTCTATCAAAACTCTCCTCCTTCGGGAAAGGAGGAGTCTCCGTAGGGAGAGGGATAGGTAAATGTCTCAATCAGTCTTCCTCAAGAATCCGTGCCGTTTCCACTTTCTCCAGCCGTGCACGCAGTTTCGGCATCATGGAAGAACGGATGCGCAATGTCATACTGCAATCCATATCATACGACTGCCGAAGAATCTCCGGTTCTTCTTCCTTGACAATACGCATCACATCATTCATAAAAGGATACTCAAACATGATTGTCACTTCCTCGTCCACCGTTTTCTCGATGACCGTAGCAGCAGCTATTGCTTCGGCAGCAGCAGCTTTATAGGCAACAATCAGTCCGCTTGTCCCCAACTTGATTCCTCCGAAGTAACGGACTACGATAATCAGGATGTCTGTCAGTTCATTGGAGTTTATCTGTCCGAGAATAGGCTTACCCGCTGTTCCGGAAGGCTCTCCGTTATCATTGGCACGGAAATCTTTGCGAGCGGCTCCCAGCATATAGGCATAGCATACGTGCCGTGCATCATAATACTTCTTCTGATACGTTTCAAGATGAGTTTTTATCTCATCGAGAGTACGCACAGGAAGGGCTATAGCAATGAACTTGCTTCGTTTTTCCGTATAAATACCTTCGGAAGGTTCGACGATGGTTTTATAAGTATCTTCAGCAGTCATGTTGCAAAGATACGGGTTTACACGGAAATTTCAATTTATCGTTTGGAAATATTAAGCGATCAGACAATTGACGAGATACGTTCGGGATGATACAAACAAGCGGTCGTTTTACTACAAACGAACGGTTGATTCTTTATAAAGAAGCGGTCGATCCGTTATAATCTACCGTATGATTGTAACAAATCGACCGCTCTATTTTATAAAATGATACTTGTCTTATTCCAATTTATGGATAACCAGTCCCGAACGAAGTTTCGGTTCAAACCAAGTTGTCTTTGGAGGCATGATATTACCTGTATCGGCAATATCCATTAATTGCTTCATAGACACGGGATAAAGAGCTAATGCCACTTTCATCTCACCACTGTCTACACGTTTCTTGAGTTCTCCCAAACCACGGATACCTCCTACAAAGTCGATACGTTTGTCGGAGCGTAAATCTTTGATGCCTAAGATTTCATCCAAAATCAAGTTGGAGGATATAGTCACATCAAGCACACCGATCGGATCGTTATCATTGTATGTACCTGCTTTAGCAGTCAAACTATACCATTTTCCTCCAAGATAAAGAGAGAAATTATGCAAACCGGAAGGTTTGTAAATATCCGCCCCCTTTTCCTCAACAATGAAGTTCTTGTTTAAGGCGCCAAGGAATTGTTCGGGAGTTAATCCATTGAGGTCTTTTACCACACGGTTGTAGTCAATGATAGTCAACTGATTGGCAGGGAAACAAACAGCCATGAAGTAATTATATTCTTCATCACCCCGATGGTTCGGATTTTGTTTTGCTTTCTCAGCACCTACCAATGCAGCAGCGGCAGAACGGTGATGCCCGTCGGCAATATAAAGTGCCGGCATTTTAGCAAATTCGGCAGTAATTGCAGCAATATCTTCGTCCTGGTCAACAATCCAGAAAGTATGTCCAAAGCCATCACCCGGAGCGATAAAGTCATAGACGGGCTTTTTCCAAAGTATATTTCTGATGATAACATCCAGTTTATCATTATCGGGATAAGCAAAGAAAACAGGCTCAATGTTAGCGTTGTTCACACGGACATGCTTCATACGGTCTTCTTCCTTGTCACGACGGGTAAGCTCATGCTTTCTTGGATAATACCATTCATATAATCGGGAACATATGCACCGACTACCAATCCGTATTGCGTTTTCCCGTTCATCGTCTGGGCATAGATATAATAGTTTTCCTTTGTATCCTGCACCAACCAGCCTTTATCCTGAAACAGTTGGAAATTCTCGGCCGCCTTGCTGTAAACACATTCATCATGTTCGTCCGTACCAACAGGAAAGTCAATCTCCGGCTTAATGATATGATAAAGAGACTTTTCGTTTCCAGCTGCTTCTGTACGCGCTTCTTCTGAATTTAATACATCGTAAGGACGGGAAGCGACCTGTTCTACGAGGTCTTGCGGAGGACGAATGCCCTTGAAAGGTTTGATTATTGCCATGATATTAGTATTTTATATGTAAAAAATTAAAGCCACAGACTTCTTGAAAATCTGTGGCTCAAATATACTACTTATTTCTAAAAAAGACATTCTGCAACAGATTGTTTTTAATCAGATTATAACTATGTTATCCTGAAAATCCGCCTTCCTCATTCTGAATATTATTTGTTTACTCTGAATTTCTCGCAACCATCTTTCAGGAAGCCCACAATTTGTTGAGCAGCAGCAATACCGGCATTGATATTTGCTTCGGCAGTTTGAGCACCCATCTTCTTTGGAGTTGAGAAATAACGTCCGGCAAACTTTTCTGCAAACTCTGCGTTAGCAGCAGGCATAATATCTGTGATATATTTGAAGTCTGCACGATCTTCCATCAATTTGATTAGTTCTGCTTCGTTAATCACTTCCTTACGGGCAGTGTTTACCAGCATAGCGCCTTTCGGCATATCTTTCAGCAGAGCATAGTTGATAGAGTTCTTTGTTTCGGCAGTTGCCGGGATGTGCAGAGAAACAAACTGGCAAGTCTTGTACAGTTCTTCTGCAGAATCAAGTGCTTTCACACCATCTTTTTCGATTACTTCTTTCGGGCAGAATGCATCGTAAGCATACACTTCCATTCCGAAACCTTTGGCAACACGAGCTACATTGCGGCCTACGTTTCCATAAGCATGAATACCCAATTTCTTGCCCATCAATTCTGTACCGGAAGTACCGTTATAGAAATTACGAACGGCGTATACCATCATGCCCAAAGCAAGTTCGGCAACAGCATTAGAGTTCTGTCCCGGAGTGTTCATCACGCATACATTGTGAGCAGTGGCAGCAGCCAGGTCTACATTGTCGTATCCTGCACCGGCGCGAACTACGATTTTCAATTCTTTAGCAGCATCAAGCACCTCTGCATCAATAATATCACTACGGATAATGATGGCATTAGCATCTTTCACTGCATCCAGCAACTGGGCTTTATCTGTATATTTCTCAAGTAAAGCAAACTCGTATCCGGCTGCTTCTATTTCTTTACGGATACCGTCTACTGCAACTTTAGCAAACGGTTTATCAGTAGCTACAAGTACTTTCATAATCTAATTCTGTTTATAAAGACTCACCACAGATTACCCAGATTCTCACAAAATTTAGAAATATCTGTGCCAATCTGTATAATCTGTGGTGAAAATATTATTAATGAAGTTTTTCAAATTCCTGCATACAATCAATCAAAGCTTGTACGCTTTCTTTCGGCAGAGCATTGTAGCAAGATGCACGGAAACCACCTACAGAACGGTGTCCCTTAATACCTACCATACCTTTTTTCTGTAGCAAACTTCAAGAAGTCTGCCTCCAAATCTTTGTATTCAGGAGCCATTACAAAACAGATGTTCATGCGTGAACGGTCTTCTTTGGCAGCAGTACCCACGAACAATTTATTACGGTCAATTTCAGCATACAGCATATCAGCCTTTTCGATAGCACGACGTTCCATTTCTTTCACACCACCCTGTGCTTTAATCCAACGAAGAGTTCTGCAATGCAGCATAAATAGGTACTACCGGAGGAGTGTTGAACATAGAGCCACTATCAATATGAGTCTGATAGTTCAACATTGTCGGGATATAGCGGGAAACTTTACCCAGTGCGTCATTCTTAACGATAACGAATGTAACACCTGCAGGAGCCAGATTCTTCTGCGCACCACCATAGATACAGATATATTTAGAAACGTCAATCGGACGTGAGAAAATATCAGAAGACATATCGGCAACCATCGGAACCGGAGAATCGAGATCTTTCTTCAATTCTGTACCGTAAATCGTGTTGTTAGTAGTGATGTGGAAATAATCTGCGTCTGTCGGGATTGTATAATCTTTTGGGATATAAGTATATGTAGCTTCAGCAGAAGAGGCAACTTCTACAACTTCACCAAACCCTTTAGCTTCTTTCATTGCTTTCTTAGCCCATACACCAGTGTTCAGGTAAGCAGCTTTTTTTTCAGGAAGTTATAGGAACCATGCAGAACTCCATACTAGCACCACCACCCAGGAACAGTACCGAATAGCCTTCGGGGATATTGAGTAATTCCTTGAATAATGCCTCTGCTTCGTCAACCACAGGTTGGAAGTCTTTGGCGCGGTGGCTGATTTCCATCAAAGAGAGACCAGAGCCGTTGAAATCTAAAATAGCCTTCGCTGTATCCTCTATCACCTCACGCGGAAGAATAGAAGGTCCTGCATTGAAATTATGCTTTTTCATTTGAAGTTTGTTTTTGGTTTAACAATTTCGTTACTTTTGTCTTTTGACCTTGCGAATTTACGAATTTATTTCCGCCGTACAAATCTTTCCTTATAAAAATACTGTTTTAAAGCAGATTTTCCTTTCTTTTTATTGGTTTATACAGGATATATACACCATATTGTTATCTATACATATCAAGTTAAGAATAAAAGTCGAAAATATCACTCTATGAAATCAATAAATTATAAAGTGAAAGAGAAATGAGATAAAAATGAATATTTATAAAGAAAAAGTTTTTTTTCTACTTCGCTTCTTCGATAATTGTATTCCTTTGATCTTTTCTCCTTGAATAAGATTCAGGAGTTGCTTCACCTTAGCCCGACGAACGGCAACAAATGCATAATGCTCTTTGACATCAATCGCTCCGACATCTTCACGAGTCAGATTTCCTTTTTTATATAAGAATCCGGCAATATCGATCCGACTAAGTTTCCCTTCTTTCCTTTACCTATATATATAGTAGTCCAGACAGATTTGGGAGGACGAGGAGCATTTTCCGGTAATGCCACTGTTTCTATATTATCCGGGATATAAGTCGGAAGTTTTTCCTCAGCGTGAAGCACCAGATAAGAAGTTCCGGTTGCATCCCAACGCGCGGTACGTCCGTTACGATGCGTGAAGGCTTCTTCGTTCACAGGAAGGTGGTAATGAATGATATGCTCAATTTCCGGTATATCCAGCCCACGGGCAGCGAGGTCCGTAGAGATAAGCACATGACAACTACCGTTACGGAATTTATACAAAGCACGTTCACGGTCCGGCTGCTCCATGCCACCATGAAAACGTTCGGCAAATAACTTCTTTTCAGCCAGAAGCTTATGTACCCGGTCTACCGCATCCCGATGATTACAGAAAACACGACTCGAACTGCTTCCCAGTGTACAAAGCAGATTATATAAAGTATCAATCTTATCTTTGAGGGCGAAAGCACCTTCATTAATTTCAAGCGCGACTCTTGTTCTTCAGAAGCATCCGGCAGGAAATTCAGTTTCACTGTGCGGTTCAATCCTGTAAATTCGGGAATCTCTTCTGCATCGGTAGCTGAAAGCAGCATACGTTTTTTTAATCCCGGAAGCTGGGTGATAATCTCTGCCATTTCATCATGGAAGCCAAATTCCAGTGATTTGTCAAATTCATCAATAATCAGTGTATGGATCGTTTCGGGATTGAAGTTTCCCTTGGACAAATGATCGGTGATACGTCCCGGAGTACCAATAATAATAGCAGGATGATTGCCTAGAATACTCTTTTTTTCTTCAGCAATAGGGTGCCCACCATAACAACAACAAGTTTTCCAAGAAGTACCCATTGCCTTAAATACACTGTCTATCTGTAAAGCCAGCTCGCGTGAAGGTACTAAGATTAATACCTGCACACTACCGTCATCCGTTTTCAAAGTGAGCAATAATGGCAGCAGATAAGCCAAAGTCTTACCCGATCCTGTCGGTGACAACAGTATAACGTCTTTTCTTCCTGTAGCTTGTTCCAGCGATGCTTCCTGCATCGGGTTCAACTCCTCGATCCTCAAGTTACGAAGAACCGATTGTATAATCTCATTTTTCTCTAACATGTGGCAAAGATACAAAAAGAGTAAGAGTATGAAGACAAAAAGACGGTCAAACTTTAGCCATTCCAGTCAGTATATAGCGACCTTTCAGGTTATTCTCCTTCATATAAATCGTAACTTCTACCCGACAGGCTTTCATCAGATCATATCCGGTTAAACCTGCATTCATAGCTTTGATAAACGAATACTCCGTGTCGTCGTGAATAAAAGAAATACGATGATATTCCATAACAAAATGTATTTAGGGAACTATTATGTAGTCAAAATACAAAATTAATAGATAAGTAGATGCAAAAACAGATAACTATCTTCAAAACTGACATAAAATTCACCAAATACATCCCGAAAAGACACAAAAGAAGGCGGGAAATCTGAGAAGCATAATCAGCATTCAGATTTCCCGCCCTGTTTTTATATAACCTTTCCGGTAGTTTCCCAACCGGAGGGTATTTTTCGAAGATTATCCTCCGAAGTTATCGAACATCAAGTTCTGGGCTGGAACGCCAAGGTCATCAAGCATCTTTTCAACAGCTTTCGACATCGGGCCAGGACCACACATATAATATTCAATATCTTCAGGAGCTTCGTGATTCTTCAGGTAAGTTTCGTAAATTACGTTGTGAACAAATCCCGGAGTGTACTTCACGCCTGCAGCATCAGCAGCAGGGTCCGGACGGTCGAGAGCCAAATGGAATGTGAAGTTCGGGAAGTCTTTTTCGATTTGCAGGAAATCTTCCAGATAGAACACTTCGTTCAGCGCACGGGCACCGTAGAAGTAAGACATCTTACGGTCAGTAGTATGCAATGTCTTGGTCAAGTGCATGATTTGCGCACGCAACGGAGCCATACCGGCACCACCACCAATCCACATCATTTCCTTCTTAGAATCGAAGATTGGGTGGAAGTCTCCGTAAGGACCACTCATTATTACCTTGTCACCCGGTTTCAGGGTAAAGATATAAGAAGAAGCGATACCCGGCATTACATCCATAAATCCAGGACCTTGTTCTTTCGGTTTGAACGGTGGAGTAGCGATACGTACAGTCAACATGATACGGTCACCTTCGGCAGGATAGTTGGCCATAGAGTAAGCACGGATTGTTTCCTCGTCGTTCTTACACTTCAAACCCAGCAAACCGAATTTCTCCCATGCAGGAAGATATTCATCACCAATCAAGCTCTTATCAATGTCCTTGTCATAGTCCATTGAGAATTTAGGAATCTTAATCTGTGCGTATGAACCCGGGATAAAGTCCATGTGTTCACCTTTAGGCAGCGCAACGATGAACTCTTTGATAAATGTAGCCACGTTCTTGTTGGAGATTACTTCGCACTCCCACTCTTTCACGCCAAGTACAGATTCGTCAATCTTGATAGCCATATCACTCTTCACTTTCACCTGACAGCCCAGACGCCAGTGGTCTTGCTGCTGTTTACGGCTGAAGTGAGGAACTTCAGAAGGCAGGATTTCGCCACCACCTTCGAGTACCTGGCATTTGCACTGTCCGCAAGATCCCTTACCACCACAAGCGGATGACAGGAATATCCCGTTTACAGACAGCGTATTCAGCAAAGTAGAACCGGAAGCCACTTCCAATTCCTTTTCACCGTTGATTGTCAGTTTCACGTTACCTGACGGTACCAGGAAATTCTTGGCAACCAACAGGATAACAACAAGCAGCAGAATAACCACAAGGAATACCCCAATGCTCGCTAATATTAAATTCATATCCATTGTCTTATTCCTTTCTTTTTAGATGTTCAAACCAGAGAAACACATAAATGCGATTGCCATTAGACCTACTGTGATAAATGTGATACCCAAGCCCTTCAACGGAGCAGGAACGTCAGAGTAAGCCATTTTCTCACGGATAGCAGCCAGACCTACGATAGCCAGCAGCCAACCGATACCGGAACCGAGTGCATAAGAAAGCGCGTCCCAGATATCACCAATATACTTCGGATCACTCGGACCGAGATTGATGCGTTGCTGCATAAACAGAGAAGCACCCATGATAGCACAGTTAACGGCAATCAACGGCAGGAAGATACCCAGTGAAGCGTACAGCGACGGGCTGAAACGTTCCACCACCATTTCCACCAATTGCACAATACCGGCAATAACGGCAATGAAAAGAATAAAACTCAAGAAACTAAGATCGACACCTTCAATGATAGCGTTGGCAGCCAGCACCTTAGTTTGCAACAAGTAGTTCACCGGAAGCGTCACCAGCAACACAAAAGTTACGGCGATACCCAGTCCTACGGCAGTCTTCACATTCTTCGATACAGCCAGGTATGAACACATACCCAAGAAGAACGCGAATATCATGTTGTCCACAAAGATAGAGCGGACGAATAAACTTAATAAATGTTCCATAATTCTTTTTTGAATCTTGAATTATTAATTACTTTCTTCTTGCAATTCTTTGTGACGTGCACGCTGATACCAGATGATGCAAGCTACGATAATCAATGCCATCGGCGGCATCAACATCAGACCGTTGTTTACGTATCCGATATTTTGAATCGGTTCATAATTCAGTATATTGAAACCAAGCAATGTTCCCGAGCCAAACAGTTCGCGGAAGAAAGCAACGATTACCAAAATCTTGGCATAGCCCAAACCATTACCTACACCGTCAAGGAAAGACTCCCAAGGACCGTTCTGCATGGCAAATGCTTCCAGACGTCCCATCAGGATACAGTTGGTAATAATCAAACCTACATAAACAGAGAGCTGTACGCTTACATCGTAAGCAAACGCTTTCAGAATTTCACTAACGATGGTAACCAAAGCAGCAACCACAACCAACTGAACGATGATACGGATACGGTTAGGAATGGTTTTGCGAAGCAATGAAATAACGACATTAGCAAAAGCTGTAATCACTGTTACCGAAAGTCCCATTACAATGGCAGGCTCCAGTTTTGCGGTAACAGCAAGTGCAGAACAGATACCGAGCACCTGTACGGTTACCGGATTATCAATTCCCAGCGGAGCAGAGAATACTTCTTTATTTTTCTTTGAAAACAGTTGTCCCATATTCTATCTTTCTCCTCCTTATTATTTAGTTAAAAAACTCATATAACTGCTCAGGCAAGCTTTCAACATAGCGTCCACCCCTACTGAGGTAATTGTACCACCCGAAATACCGTCCACCTGATATTCAGGTTTCTCTACCTTGCCATTCTTTACAACTCCCAAAGCGATAGAACCGTCTTCCAATGTTTTCTTACCTACGAATTCATTCTGGAAATGTTCGGTAGCAATTTCAGCACCCAGACCCGGAGTTTCACTAGCATGAGAGAAGTAAGTACCGTAAACAGTATCTTTATCTTCGTTCAGTGCAACGTATCCCCAGATAGCGCCCCAAAGACCGGCACCGTAAACAGGAACTACATATTTAGTCTGACCGTCCACTTCGCATACAAACACGTGCAGACGTTGTTGTTCTTTTGCTTCTTTCTCGTAGTTGGTAGCAAATTCGCCCGTATTTTCAGTCAGCGTACCGTCTACGTTCATCAGCATATCCCCTTTCACATATTTCTGATATTCAGCATCCGCATCTTCCACATTCTTAATGTTCAATGCAGCGAGGATTTGTTTCAGTGTCCAACTGCACATTCTTGTCTTGTGTAGATTTCAGTGAAGAACTAACGAATGCCAGCAGGAATGCTACGATAATAACCATTACCGAAGCATAAATGATAGTATAACTATTACTATTCGTATTCATTTTCTTTCGGTATTTATTGGTTAGACTTGATAGTGCGTTTCTCGCGACGGCTGATATTGCTTTGTACTACACAGTAGTCAATCAGCGGTGCGAAGATGTTCATTAACAGGATAGCGAGCATCATACCTTCGGGGTAACCCGGGTTCAGAACACGGATAACGATCGCCATGACACCGATCAGGAATCCGAAGATATATTTACCTCTTTCTGTACGTGCGGAAGTCACAGGGTCAGTAGCCATAAATACGGCACCGAAGCAGAAACCACCAAGAACGAGGTGTTCGTACCAAGGCATTTGCGCCATTGTATTGTTTTCCATGCCGATTGCGTTGAACACCCAAGCCATGAATGCACCACCGACAAACACAGAAATCATAGTCTTCCAACTAGCAACCCCTGTCCACAAAAGGATAACGGCACCAATCAGAATAGCGATCACGCTTGTTTCACCGATAGAACCGGGAATCAGACCTGTCACCATATCCATGCTGAACTCAGGCACAGTACCTGTCGTTGCAGCTAATCCCAGAGGAGTGGCAACCGTAAGTCCGTCTACCGCCTGTCCCATACCGAAAATAGTGTCGCCGGATACCCAAACGGCATCACCGGACATCTTGGTCGGATAAGCGAAGAACAGGAATGCACGAGTAATCAACGCTACGTTGAAAATGTTCATACCTGTACCACCGAATACCTCTTTCGCAAAGATAACAGAAAATGCAGTAGCTACGGCGAGAATCCACAACGGACAGTCAACCGGAACAATCATCGGGATCAGGATACCCGAAACGAGGAATCCTTCCTGAATTTCTTCCTTCTTCCATTGAGCTACGATGAACTCAATGCCCAGACCTACTACATAAGATACGATTATTTTCGGCAATACTGCCAGGAATCCGTAGATAAACATTTCGATGAAGCTGCCAGTAGCACCTGTATGAGTGAAATGCTGGTAACCTACGTTGTACATACCGAACAGCAAAGCCGGTATTAACGAAATAACCACAATCGACATGATGCGTTTGCTATCGATTGCGTCGTGTATGTGCGTTCCCGTTTTCGCAGTCTTGCTGGGCACGAACAGGAATGTTTCGAAGCCGTCAAATACCGACTGGAATGCGTGGAATTTGCCGCCCTCTTCAAAGTTCGGCTTTATCTTATCGAGATAATTTCTTAACGCTTTCATTAATATATTTACTATTTTACGATTTACAATTTACGATTTGCCATGCGGGCATTGATTTATGCCATTTCAGCACGGAGCATGTCGAGTCCGGCACGGACGATGCGTTGCAGTTCCATCTTTGAAGAGCAGACGAATTCGCAAAGGGCGAAGTCTTCGGGAGCTACTTCATAGATGCCGAGTGCTTCCATACGGTCGATGTCACCGGCGATAATTGCTTTAATCAGATATTCGGGCAGAATGTCCATTGGGAATACTCTATCGTATTCACCCGACATAATCATGTGACGTTCGCCACCTTTGATACGGGCATCCAACGTATATTCCTTTTTGCCCATCAACCAGCTGAAATAAGAACGGTTGGCACTGAACTGGTTGAAGCGCGGCATGATCCATCCGAGCATTTCGTGAACGTCATCACCTTCGGGGATTACAGTCAGTTGGCTGTGGAAAGCACCCAGGAATCCGTTCGGTGATACCTGTTTGCCGCTCAACACATTACCACTGATGTAGCGCAGATCCTTGCCTGTCGTTACATTTCCGGCAAATACGTTAGTCAGCAATGCACCTACCTGAAGTTTGCAGTAAGCAGGTTTCAACACTTCGGAACCTGTCACGGCTACTGTACGGGTGAAATCTACATGGCCTGTATTGAAGAGACGGCCGATGAAGATAACTGCCTGCGGGTCGATCGTCCACACAGTCTCACCTTTGGATACGGGAGCGATGTGATTGATCTGAACGCCTACGTTACCTGCAGGGTTCGGTCCGTCGAATGCGGTGATTGTAACGTTCTTAGCCTGTGTCAGTGCGGCAGCGTTCTGTTTCACGCTGATGCTCAGGTAAGTTTTTGCCATTTTGGCGAGAGCATCGAGTCCGGTCTGGAAGTTTGCTTCCTCTCCTTTCAAAGCAAATTCGAAGTTGGGAGCCAGCGGATTGGTATCGAATGCAGATACGAAGATTCCCTTCGGGGTAACCGTCGGGTCGGCGATGATGTCATAAGGACGTTGTTTGATAAACGCAAAAATACCGGCTTCCAACAAAGCGGTTTTCACAGCATCAGCATCCATTGAGGCAACATTCTTCTTTCCAAATTCTTCGTAGTCCTGTTCGGCAGCCGCTTCTACTACGATGTTCAATACCTTACGACGAGCACCACGTTCTACACTCGTCACCACGCCGCTCACCGGCGAAACAAATTTCACTTCAGGATGATACTTGTCGATAAACAAGGGTCCACCAGCCATTACATATTCCTGCTCTTTCACAACGACCTTAGGCGTCACTCCAGGAAAGTCATCGGGTACAAGTGCGTAGAATCCCGGTTCTTTTACTGTTGCGTACGTTTCAGCAGCTTTTCCTTTCAGGTTTATGTCAAGGCCTTTACGTAACTTTATTACATTTGCCATGCTATATAAAATAATGGTTTCATAAATTTGCCGCAAAAGTAATAAATAAGATTGGGATTCGGGAGGAAAAAAGAAAGGAATTACGGAAAAATATCCGTAATTCCTTTTGTGTTCGCACACAATATTCTTTAGAGTGCCTTTCTTTTGTTCTCAAAAAAGAAGAAAAAGACTATTCTTCTCCGACAAACATCGGGTCCCAGGCAGGGAGACGAATCGGTTTCTGCTTGAGTATTTCCTGTATTTTGGAAGACGCATATTTCGTTTCAACCACCAGACGGAACATATATTCGTCAAACCATTCATCAGTCATGATAAGATGCCCCTGATAACCGGAAGCAGGTCCCCAACTATTCTCAACCATCCATTTGGTCGGTTTTCCATTTTCATCGAGGTCAACCGCCATAAGAGTCATGGCGTGACTTGAGCCGCTGGCAAAGCTTTGGATACGTTCTTTCTTGTCCATGCCGAAAGTAGTGCCCATGAGAGATTCGTAGTCGTAGTTTTTAACATCCAGCAAGCCACGGTCGGAGTTGAGGAATTTGCCGACATCGCAAGAGAAATACATCATCGTACTGTCTTTCAGAGAGGCGATTGCCATTTCCTTGATATCTTCAACGGGTAGGTTGACGTATGTCCAGTTCTTGCCGTCGTAACGGTGGCGGTCATAGTCGATTTCGTAGCATTTGTAGTATTCGCGGCTGGGATCGTTCATTAGCATAATGTAGTTGCTGATGAGGTTTTCGTCACCATACTTCTTCAAGAAAGACAACGGGGTATAATTTTCGGTAGAAACAAGCTTACCTTGGGCATTATACTCAGTCCATGTAAATTCTGTGGGAGGAACGCCCAAGTTCAGAACGAGCAACCGGTAGATAGTGCCGAGCATTTCAGTTTTCGTTTTCTCCAGAGCAGCAGGTTTAGCGCCCTTAGCAGCCATATCGCGAAGCTGAATCCCCTGTTCGCGAAGCTTCAGGGTGATCAGACCGGCCATGCGGGAAGTATTTTCACTACTGTTCGTTTCCGGCATTACATCTTTGGGTACAAGACCATATTTACTTACAATCTCGGCTACACCGGTGAAAGTTCCGCCGTCACTCAGAGGATTACGGAAAAGCCATTCCACCATTTTGTCGTTCATCGGTTTGTCACTGGTGTCGATGATACCTTGCAGGAAAAGGTTCGCTTTCTCCAGTTGGTCGAAGAAAAAAAGGATAAGTCTGAGAGAACTCAAAAGAACCCAGATGATACTTGTCAATCGCTTTGGCACGCATCACGTTCAGCCCCGTAAAGAGCCAGCAACGTCCGGATGATTTCTGGTTCGTGATACCTTTGGAGTTCACTTTAACTGAAAAGTGCGTATCCATACCTTTCATATTATCCTGGTTGAGAGCCAGTTTGCGGATGTCGTTGCTGCCGATAGCGTTGCGGATAGCTTTGTCGGCAGACGTATTCTGGTAACTCTGTTTGATTTGCTGCATCATAGCGTCACTGATGCCTCCTTTCGCGTTTTGCGCCTGTGCCGAGTAGCAGAGGGCACAGAAAACAAAAACTGGTAAGATTCGTTTATTCATTATAGATAATTCGTTAAGTTACTTTGCCGGTATGCTAATAGATAGACGTGTCGTGTTTATGTTTGCCGCACCGGATATTAGCATATTGGCAAATTGGTTTTACATATATTATTTGGCAAAAATACGATTCTTTTTTAGATTTATTATCTATGAACATGAAAACTAATCGAAATAAAAGCGTTTTCTTTGCAGTCAGATTCCAAGAAAGAATATGAAAAGATATATAATAGGTATGTGGTTGGCAGTTCTGCCCATCAGCTTTACATTAGCCCAAACAGATCGCACGATAGTAAAAAACGACGAAGTGCAAGGTTCTATGAATTCAATGTCTGCTGGTGAAATTCTCCCGACAGATACCACTCCCACCCTTTCCAAACGTGAACTACGACGTGAACGTGTAGCCAAGAGAAATCTTCACTATAATATATTGGGCGGTCCCAGTTACACACCAGATTTTGGCTTGTTGGTAGGCGGTAGCGCTTTAATGACATTCCGGATGAATCCCAGCGATACTACCCAGCGGCGTTCGATCGTCCCTATGGCGATTGCCCTGATGTTTAAAGGCGGTCTGAACCTGATGACCAAGCCGCAGCTTTTCTTCAAAGGTGACCGTTTCCGTATCTTCGGTACCTTCTCCTACAAAAATACGATTGAGAACTTCTATGGCATCGGATATAGCACCAACAAAGACTATCCTCGCGGAGAAGACACCAGCGAATACCGTTACAGCGGCATTCAGGTGAATCCGTGGTTTCTGTTCCGTCTGGGAAAAAGCAACTTCTTTGCAGGCCCTCAGATTGATTTGAATTATGATAAGATCACGAAACCCGCCGCCGGAATGATCGAGCAACCTTCGTATATTGCAGCCGGAGGGACAGAGCACGGATACACAAATTTCAGTTCGGGGCTCGGATTCTTATTAACGTACGACACACGTGATGTTCCGGCAAATGCTTACCGGGGAACATATCTTGATTTTCGCGGAATGATGTATAGCAAAGTATTCGGAGGTGATGACAATTTTTACCGTTTAGAGATCGATTACCGTCAATATAAGACTGTCGGCAGACGCAAGGTGGTTGCCTGGACGGTACAGACTAAGAACGTCTTCGGAGATGTTCCACTGACGAAATATACACTCAGCGGAACCCCCTTCGATCTTCGCGGTTACTACATGGGACAGTTTCGCGACAAGTCCTCGCATGTAATGATGGCTGAATATCGTCAGATGATAAACACGGACAAAAGCACGTGGGTGAAAAGAATGCTGAATCATGTAGGTTATGTAGCATGGGGAGGATGCGGATTCATGGGTCCTACGCCTGGCAAAATAGAAGGTGTGCTTCCTAACCTCGGATTGGGATTACGTATCGAAGTCCAACCTCGTATGAATGTACGTCTTGACTTCGGCAGAGACATGGTGAACAAGCAGAATTTGTTCTATTTCAATATGACGGAGGCATTTTAACCGGTAATCCGCGCACAATTAACAAGAAAGATTGTAAAATAGATAATAAAAGACTGCACATAAATGAAATTAATCCTTATATTTGCGCAAGCTATAACACAGCAAGAGCAAATAATAGGATTTTTTTATGAAGCAATTTATATATCTTTTTTCGGGATTACTACTTTTGTTTGCCTCTACCCCCCGTGTAGTTGCGCAAGAAATCGGCGACTATTCTCAACTGAATGACGAAGATTATAGTAAGATAGATCTTCCTCCCCTGTCCGTTCTATTCGAAAATGCCAAAAACAATCCTATCTATGAGTTGGCAGACGCTAAAACAGCAATAGAGCGTAAATTATTACAAAAGGAAAAATGGGCATTTCTCGGCTTCTTCAGTTTGAGGGGAAGTTATCAATATGGTATGTTCGGCAACGAATCTACCTATACAGATGTGGCGATAGCCCCCTACCTCACCTATTCTACTCAGGCGCAAAACGGTTATACGCTGGGGGCAGGTGTCAGCATTCCGTTAAATGATTTATTTGATCTCAAAGGACGTGTCAGCCGACAAAGGCTTACACTGAAAAGCGCGCAACTGGAGCAGGAAATCAAATACGATGAGATTAAGAAAAACATTATTGAGATGTATGCCATGGCCACTTCGCAGATAAGAGTTCTTCAAATGAAAAGTGAAAGCCTGATTCTTGCCAATGTACAATACGAAATATCCGAAAAGAACTTTGCCAACGGAACCATAGAATCGGCCGATCTGTCAACAGATAAAGAAAGACAGTCACAAGCCCGTGAAGCATACGAAAAGAGTAAATATGAGTTAACAAAAAGCCTGATGATACTCGAGGTTATTTCACGTACCCCCATTATACGAAAATAAAAACAGAAGATATGAATTTTGTTATCTCTACCATACAGACTTTATTCCGCCACCGGTGGTTATTGCTGATTGGAACCACCCTCTTCACTCTATCAGTCATCTATTATACACGCCACATGCAGGGCGGATATGATGTAAAGGCCACTCTGTACACCGGGGTCGCTTCAGGATATAATCTGGAAAGTGACAAGCGGACAGACTGGGCTACCGTACAAAATTCAATGGACAATCTGATCAGTATCATGCAAGCTGAAAGTACACTAAAACGAGTGTGCCTGCGACTATTTGCCAGAGTTCTTATCCAAGGAAATCCGGACAGGGAAACCAATGGTATTACTGTTTCCAGTTATACCACCACATATAACCATTTAAAAAACAGTCCGAACGGGAATGAAATTCTAAAGCTGATAGACAAATCAAGCGAAGACAAAACAGTCTCCAATCTGGAAAAATATATGCGGCCGCATAAAGAGAACTATATTTACGGCCTGTTTTACTATATTCATCCGTTTTATAGCTATAATGCCCTGAAAAATATAAAAGTACAGCGCCGCCTGACCAGCGATCTGCTGGACATCAGCTACTCATCCAGCGACCCGGGTATCGCATACAACACAGTAAGTATCTTAATGGATGAGTTTGTGGAAGAATATCGCCGTATCCGTTATGGAGAGACCGACAAAGTTATCAAATACTTTGATGAAGAACTGAAAAGGATCGGGAAGAAACTTAGTACAGAAGAAGAAGACTTAACTAAATACAACGTAGAAAAACGCGTCATCAATTATCTTGATGAAACGAAGGAAATAGCCGCTATCAACAAAGAATACGCATTGAGAGAGCAGGACGCAATGTTTGCATTAAACAGCAGCAGGTCCATGCTCGACGAATTAGAACGGCACATGGACAGCAACGCCAAACAGATAATTAAAAACATGGAGTTTGTCGGAAAAATAAAAGAAGCTTCCGATATAACAGGAAGAATCTCGGAGGTCGAAGCAATGTCCGATTCAATAATAAAGACATTACTGCTCTCAATAACAACAAGAAGCGATTGAGTGAACTTAAAAAAGAGCTAAGCGAACTGACAGATGCCTATGTAGGACATAAATACAGCAAAGAAGGTGTTTTGCGAACAAACATCATCGACCAGTGGCTCGAACAAACCCTGTTATATGAAAAGGCCAAAGCCGAACTGCTAATTGCACAGAACTCACGCCAAGAGCTGAACGAGCGATACGTATTCTTTGCACCGGTAGGTACTACGATTAAACAGAAAGAGCGTATGATTAACTTTACCGAGCGCAACTATCTAACCGTATTGCACAGCTATAACGAGGCCTTATTAAGAAAGAAAAATTTGGAAATGACCTCCGCTACACTGAAGGTGCTGAATGAACCGACCTATCCGATCTCGCCCCATTCAACAAACCGGAAACAAATCGTCATAGCTGCGTGTATAGGCAGTTTTTTAATAATTGTTGCCTTATTGCTGCTAATAGAAATGCTTGACAGAACATTGCGAGATGCCGGTCGCACCAAGCGAGTGACGGGATATAAAGTGGTAGGTGCTGTCCCCAGCCTTTCGGCTTCCCGCTACGGAGGGCTGACCAAGACCTACGTGCAACATTCCGCAAGTGAGCTGACCAATTCGCTGCTTCGTTTTCTGGACAAACGGAAATCTCCGGGTGTATTCATCATCAATTTGTTCAGTATCAATGAAGATTCCGATGAAGAAACAATAGGCAACCTTGTCTGCGGATATATGCAAAGCCGTATGTTGAATACAAGATTTATCACCCACGGAGTGGATTTCAACACCAATTCCACTCAATATTTGTTAGCTAAGAACATCACAGACTTCTACACTTTACAAGGAGAAGACATCCTGATAGTTGCCTATCCGCCGTTATCGGAGAGCAGCATACCCAGTGCACTGTTGCACGATGCCAATGCCAACATCCTGATAGCTTCGGCGAATCATGGTTGGAAAACATTCGACAAACAGCTTTGTGACCAGCTTATGGTCCAGCTGGGAACAACAGATGTTCCGTTCCGTATCTGCCTGACCAATGCCGGACGGGGAGCAGTAGAAGATTTCACCGGTCAGCTGCCACCGTATACGTTATTACGTAAAATCGGTTATCATCTCAGCCAATTATCATTAACTGAAAAAATCATATTCAACTTCAAGAATAAGGCCAAAGAAGTAGAAGACGAAGACGATGAATAACAGGATAGTAACTTTTCATATTCTGCTTTGCCGCACAGTTTGCACTGGTTGCGGCAAACATTATAATGAATATCAAGATAGGTCTTTTTTCCATGATACTTATCTTGTTGTTAACGACTACTTGCCTGATACAGCTTAACAATGACGAGCAAACAAACTGGAAGCCCGGACGAAACATAATGACATATTTGTTTGTAGCCTGGTTCCTATTCTATTTTCTGGAATTACTGAATCCCAACAATGTAATGGAGGCATGGAATATCAACATCACCCCATATACACTCATAGGCCTGATATGTGCCTTTATAGTTCCGATAGTCATTCGTACCAAAAAAGACATCGAACTGCTACTGATCGTATGGTCTGTATTCGTCATCATATTTACAATCAAAGGATATTGGCAGAAAAGCCATGGTTTCAGTTCCAAGGACCTTTATTTTTTATTTTCAATGGGAGGTGCCCGAACCCATATCATCTGGTCGGGCATCCGCTATTTCTCCTGCTTTACAGATGCGGCAAATTACGGCGTACATTGCGCTATGGCAACCGTAGTTTTCACCATTAGCGCATTTTTCGTAGACTCAAAATGGAAACGCATCTACTTTCTGTGCATTGCAATGGGAGGGCTCTACGGAGTGGGAATCTCCGGAACCAGAGCAGCCATGGGAGTTATCATGGGCGGAATGCTGATGATAACCATTTTGGCCAAAAATTGGAAAGCGCTGTTGGCAGGCATCTTTGTCTCTATCGAAGTTTTTTGTTTTTTCTATTTCACTAACATAGGAAGCGGCAACCAATACATCCATAAAATGCGTTCTTCTTTCCACCCAACCGAAGACGCCTCCTACAATGTGCGTGTCGAGAATCGACAAAGGATGAAAGAATTGATGATAAAGAAACCCATTGGTTACGGTATCGGGCTGTCTAAATCAGGCCATTTCAATTCAAAAGAGCAGATGCCCTATCCTCCTGATTCATGGTTGGTCAGTGTATGGGTAGAAACAGGGATTGTCGGACTGATTCTTTATCTCGGCATACACGGCACTCTTTTCGCCTGGTGCTCCTGGATACTGATGTTTAAGGTACGCAATAAAAGCCTGCGGGGACTCGTAGCGGCTTGGCTCTGCATGGACGCAGGGTTCTTTATAGCCGCCTATGTCAATGATGTGATGCAATATCCCAACCAGTTACCTGTCTATATAGGCTTTGCCCTCTGTTTTGCCGCACCGCATATAGACAAGCGTATCAGTGAAGAAGAAAACACCCAATCAGTATCCACCCCAGAAACCGACGAGCAAATATGACAAACAATATTCCAGACATATCATTTATCACAATCTGCTACAACGGGTTCAAAGACACCTGTGAACTGATAGAATCATTGCAAAATAAAATACATTCCATACGTTATGAGACGATCGTGGTAGACAATGCATCACGTGAAGACGAAGCTGCCAAAATACGTGAACGCTACCCCTCCGTCATTGCTATCCGCAGCAATGAAAACAAAGGATTCTCCGGTGGCAATAACATAGGCATCCGAGAAGCAAAAGGGAAATATATCTTTCTGATAAATAATGACACATACATAGAACAGGATACAATCTCTTTTTTGATAGAGCGACTCGAAAACCGTGCGGAAATAGGAGGTGTATCTCCCAAAATCCGTTTCGCTTTTCCTCCTCAGAATATACAATTCGCAGGGTTCACTCCACTGACCCCTATCACACTGCGCAATGCAGGCATAGGTTTCGGTTGTCCGGACAACGGGACATTCGACACCCCACATCCCACCCCTTATCTGCATGGGGCAGCTATGCTGGTGAAACGCGAAGTGATTGAAAAAGTAGGGCTGATGCCGGAAATATTCTTTCTTTATTATGAAGAACTGGATTGGAGCACCCATATAACACGTGCCGGCTATGAATTATGGTACGAACCGCGTTGCACTGTTTTCCACAAAGAAAGCCAAAGCACCGGGCAGCTAAGCAAATTGCGCACCTACTATCTGACGCGTAACCGCCTGCTCTATGCCTGGCGGAATCTGGAGGGGAGCAACCGCTGGCTTTCTATCATTTACCAGACAACGCTGGCTGCCGGAAAAAAACGGACTATCTTTTTTTATTAAAAGGTCGGCCGGATCTCTTTAACGGCTACCATAAAAGGTATATCAGCACTCATCCGTATCCCTCATAAAAAAGAATAAAAATGATAACCATACTACACATTGCAGAAATTATACTCTACATAATCCTGGCCTTCAACACAGGTTACCTGTTATTGTTTGCCATAGCGTCAAAATTCTGCCGCCCCCGTATCTATCCTCGCACGGCTCCCGGGACCAAGTTTGCCGTGCTCTTTCCTGCCTATAAAGAAGACAAAGTCATTATCCCCGCCATTTATTCCTTCTTACAGCAAGATTACCCACGGGAATTATATGACATTATCGTGATTTCCGACCAGATGCAGGAAAGCACGAACGAAGCTCTGCGACAATTGCCTGTCCGTCTACTGATAGCGGACTATACCGACAGTTCGAAAGCCAAAGCAATGAGTCTGGCAATGAACGCCACCGCAGACATACCATACGACGCAGTGGTCATTATGGACGCGGACAATACTGCCGGTACAAGTTTTCTATCCGAACTCAACCCTGTTTTTCAGTCAGGAGCCAGAGCCGTTCAGGCACACCGCACCGCGAAAAACACCAATACGGATATTGCCGTTCTCGATGCGGCCAGTGAAGAAATCAACAACTCAATATTCCGCAGCGGGCACATCGCACTCGGACTGTCTTCGGCCCTTATCGGTTCAGGTATGGCATTGGAAGCCTGTTGGTTCCGCCAACATATACACCTGCTCGAAACGGCAGGAGAGGATAAGGAAATGGAAGCCCTCCTGCTCAAACAGCGCATCCATATAGAATATCTGGAACACGTCTACGTGAAAGACGAAAAGACCCAAAAGAAAGAAGGAATCAAAAACCAGCGCAAACGCTGGATAGCTGCCCAATTTGACTCATTAGTACGGACACTTCCCGACTTTCCAAAAGAGCTACTGCGCGGCAATATAGACTATTGTGACAAAGTTTTTCAATGGACACTGCTGCCCCGTATCATCCTGATCTTCTGCACATTTTTTTTCACCATACTAGTCACCCTGGTTTCCCCCTATTCAAGCATTAAATGGTGGATACTCGCTTTTGCTTTATTTCTTGCACTGTTTACGGCAATCCCCGGACATTTACTGAACAAGCAACTCTTACGGGCAATCTTCCAGCTACCGTCCTTACTGCTCGGCATTGCAAGTAATCTGTTCAAATTAAAAGGAGTTAACAAAAAATTTATACATACCGAGCATGGCAATTAACGTATTAGAAGTAATCAGACAAGGTCAGGTAGGTGGTGGCGAGTCTCACCTCCTCGATCTCATAGCAGGATTCGACAACCGTGTCAATCCCATTGTCCTATCATTCACAGGCGGACAAATGATTGACGCGCTCACGCAAAGAGGAGTCAAGTGCCACGTTGTCAACACCTCTCACCCATTTGACGTACGCATCACCCGGCAGATCAAAGAGCTGATTCTCAGAGAGAACATACAACTGATCCATGCCCACGGAAGTCGTGCCGCATCCAATGTCGCTTTTATAGCCCGGAAGCTACACATCCCCATGGTATATACCGTTCACGGGTGGAGTTTTCACCAAGACCAGTCGTTTTTCATCAAACGTCTCCGGGCATGGAGTGAAAAAATAATATGCAAGTTGAGCAAAGAAGTAATCTGTGTCTCGGAAAGTAACCGGATTACCGGGCAGAAAACTTTCGGATTAAAACATTCGATCGTCATAGAAAACGGCATTAACCTGACAAAGTTCAACCCCCACCGGGAGTTCAGCAATCTCCGCAACGAGTTCGGGTTTACCGACGAGGATTTCGTGATAGGCTTTGTGGGCAGGATCACCTTGCAGAAAGCTCCTTTGGACTTCGTAAAGAGTATCGCTCTTGCACGGCAGAAAGACAAAAGAATAAAGGCGCTATTAGTGGGTCAGGGTGACATGGAAGAAGAGACTAAAGAAGCAATTCGCCTGTATGGAATGGAAAAACACATCCGGACCTCACCTTTTCGCAGTGACGTACCGGATGTATTGCACGCTATCGATGTTTTTTGCTTACCCAGCTTATGGGAGGGACTTTCCATTGCCCTGCTCGAAGCTATGGCAATGAAAAAAAAGCGTTGGTAGTAACCCCGACAGACGGTACCAAAGAGGTTATCACTCACCAGCAAAGCGGGTTAATAGTAGACTTCGGCAAACCGGAAGAATTGGCAGAATGCTATTTGGCTTATCTTCATCATCCCGAATGGAAAGAAGATTACGGAGTCACAGCTATGTCCACCATTCAGGAACGTTTCAATAGCCGGCGAGTATCACAGCAGGTTACAGAAGTCTACTATGACATTCTCCGATGATTACCTCCATTCCTTCGTCACGTCGAAGCACGGGCAAGCCTTCACCCATTCCTCCGGCTCGATCTCCCCGTTCCCGTTCAGGTCGGGGCTCAAGTCCCGGTGTCCGCAGATGCGGCAACCGGGATAGTCGCGCAACAGCGTGAGGATGAGTACATTCATCGAATGAATCTGCCATTCAGTGCGGGTGTCGGCAGGACGTCCGTGGCAGTCGAGGCCGCCCTCATAGCAAATACCGATACTATTCAGGTTGTGTCCCTTGGCGTGCGCACCTATCCGTTCAATCTCCCGCGTCGTCTTGATGCTCCCGTTCTTACGGATGTAGAAATGATACCCCACACCGTTGAAACCACGGCGGCGGTGGCACACCTCCAAATCCTGTTCGGTAAAGTCCCTGTCCGCCTTTGTGGCGGAACAGTGGATCACAATCAGGTCAATCTTCCTCATCAACCTGTCCTTTCATTCTTCTACCTTTTCTCTTTCTGCGAAAGAAAAACAGGATTTCCAATACAACATCTAAGATTTTGTCAATCATCGCTTCTCATTTTTTATAAATTAGTTATCAACTAGATAGACGGATCCGGAGTCACCCCGCCACCGGAACCGCCCTCTCCCTTGCCGGGCTCCTCGGAACCGGAGCCACCTCCTTCTCCTTCGGAAGCGGCCTTCTTCTCGGTATACAACTCGAACGACACATTATTCTCCCCTCCACGCGTAGTCGCCGTGCTGTCGTTGGCAAGGCGCAGCGAATTGTCAACCTTGAAACGGAGATTGACACGAGAAATATTCTTCACCGTGCAGTCCTTCTCCTGCTCCACACCGGGACAGGTCAGCGTGGTGTAAAAAATACCCAGTCCATCCACTTTCACCTTATTCCCTGCCACAAGCACTTTTTTCATCGCACGGACAAAGGATTTCATCACATGCGACACGTCTTCCACCGAAAGCGACCCGATAGACTCGATTTCACGCGCCAGCGTCTCGATTGAATAGATTTTCGCCTCTCCGGACTTGAGTTTGAGAGCATACACCATTGGCGACTTCTCATCTCCAATTCGTTTTCTGCGCTTGTAGCGCACCACAGTAACTGTTGCCATAATTTAAAATTTTGTTTTCTCCGAAAGGAAGGACATTCTCCCTTTCTGGTGGTGAAACAAAGATACGGCAAGACACCGGCGACTTGCCGGATTGCACCGGGTTACACCGGATTAAGAAAGAATAAAGGAGATTAAAAGAGACTGGAGAGGGAATAAAAGAGACTGAAAGCTCTTTATCAGATTTGGAAACAAAGTTAATTAGGAAAATAATAGCCAGACAGTTTATAGTCGATAGTATCTGCAACTCTCCTCCTTCGGGAAGGAGGAGTACCCGTAGGGGGAGGTGGTAGGTGAATGCATAAATCGTTTATTATCAACATTGTGTATCCACCTACCACCCCGGCTTTCAGCCACCCCTCCTTCCCCGAAGGAGGGGAATGGGGATAGCGACGACTTATGAAATTCGCAGCAAATTTGAAGAAGAACCGATAAAAAAACTATGCCCGGCATTTGCGCATCTCGGTAAAAAAGCGTAACTTTATAGCAATAATAAACACGTTTTAAACACCGAATTAATGAAAGCAAAACCCAATAATTTTCCCGCAGAGGAAGAAGAAAAAACATTCCAATACCGCAGTTACGGGAAAGGCGAACTTGCCTCACTCTACCTCCCCAACATCACACAGCAAAGCGCCGTAGAGCGCTTCAACGAATGGATAGACGCCGCCCCGGGACTCAAAGAGCGGCTGTTGGCCACCGGCATGAATCCACGCAGCAGATACTACACTCGCACAAGTAAGGCTCATCGTCGAAGTACTCGAAGAACCCTAGTGTCGAAGTACTCGAAGAACCTTAGAACAGCTCCTTCTCTGGAAGCCAGCAAGAGCTGTCATAGACGGTGTTCCGAACGTTTTCGGGCACGTTGCTCCGGGGGACGGCAGGGTCGTGAGATTCTTCGCAAGGGAGATACCGCCCGTTGACGGGGTCGTAGACGAAAGTTGCCACACCGCCCACGCCAAGATGCTTGAATTTCACTTTATCCACATAGACACGGGTAATGCCGATTTCCTTGTCGCGCTCCACCACAATTCCATAGTCAGCCTTGTTGTAAAAGTCGGCAGAGCCGTTGATGTCGTACATTTCCACACGAGGAGTAATGCCCGTGTGGGGATTGCGGTTCATCTTGCGAGGATGGGCCACGAGGACAGCAGGCAGTTATATTGCGTGGCAAATTCCGTAAATTTATTCAACAGGTTAGAGATATATTGCGTCTCCGTCTGTCCAGGCTGCGGGTTATGGTCGAAGCGGTTGAGCGGGTCGAAGACGAAGATGCGGCAACCACGGCGGACAACGAGTTCGCGGGCTTTGGCAAGCACACGGTCGGGGGTGGCATTGCCTTTCAGGGAGATATGGGAGACGTTCTCGGCGAGAAACTCCTCGGAGCGTGCCAGCAGTCCCTCCGTCATGCCGCAGCCGTTCTGGAAACGGTGGCCGGTAAGTTTCTCAATCAGTTTGCGGAGATGATAGACGATAGGGATATTCTCCGGACTGAAGAAGCCAATCTTCCACTGATGTCGCAGACAGAGACGCAACACCAGTTCGTCCACCCATTCCGATTTTCCCGCGCCGGGCGTTCCGGTGACGATGATGTTGCGGCGGCGTTCGTAGGTACAGATTTTGTCCATCTCCTCCCATCCCGTTTCCGCACCGGGACCGAAGCCGTTGTCGAAAAGAGCCCGCAGGTCGCCGTGCAGGTCGGCGGCGGTGAAAATGCCTTCGAGGGGAACTTCCACCGCTTGTTCGATAGCGATGCGGAGACTTTCGAGGCCATATTTGACGAGATGTTCATTGGCGTCCTTGCAGTCCGGCCCGTAGGCGACCACGCGGCAACGCTCGGCACCGAGGCGGTTGACAAGTTCGTCGCGCAGGCGGATTCCGGCGGAATCGGTGTCGACGGCGATGATGATTTCTTCCAGGTCCTCGAAGTGGGTTTCCATGAAACGGTCGAGCCAGGAGAGGTTGGAATTTGCTCCGGCCGGGACGGAAATCACGCCTTTGAATCCGGCGGCAATGGAAGAAGCAGCATCCAGTTCGCCCTCGTGGATGATGCAGGAGGTTTGCCCCAAGATGGAGTCGATGTTGTAGGGAATCAGTTCGGCACCCTGCACCATTTTGAAATGCTTTTTCCCACTGCGGAATTTCGTGTTCACCAGTTGCCCGCCTTCAAAATAGTTGAAGCAGACACAACGCTCCTTCGCGCCGAACTGCGGCATAAATTCCTCCTGTTCCGTGATGCGTAATTCGGCGATGACGGATTGCGGGATACAGCGCGTTTCGACCAGCCAACGTTCCGTGGCGTCGGAAAGGGTGGTTTTCGAGGCGTCGAACACAGGACGCTGAAAATGTTGCGGGATGACGGCTGCCACACGACGCTTACGAGCCGCCTGGCGCTCTGCTTTCTCACGTTCTTCGGTGTCGTCGGGGACGTAGAAGTCGGCTCCGCAATGGTAGCAGTGGCAATGGCCGGTGTCGATGTTGACACGCAGCGAACGGTCACGCTTGTTGTGCCGCGTAGGTAGACATTGATTACAGATCGTTTTGATAACTCCACTTGTGCGGTGGCGGATATCTACTTGGTAATTGGCAAAATTTCTCATTGTTTTTCTAATTAATTTTATCGTTTACAGGAAGTTTGATATATCAACAATATCTCAGTCAGGGCTGACCGAAAAGACAGGCTGACAAGTCGGTGGTATCTACAACTCTCCTCCTTCGGGAAGGAGGAGTACCCGTAGGGGGAGGTGGTAGGTGAATGCATAAATCGTTTATTATCAACATTGTGTATCCACCTACCACCCTGGCTTTCAGCCACCCCTCCTTCCCCGAAGGAGGGGAATGGGAATACTATCGACTAGGAGGCAAGCATCCAAAAGAGGTAGGGACGGAGGACGATGCAAAGTGTGAGCGGAGGACTATCGCGAAGCTATCACGAAGCGTGGGCGAAGCTATCGCGAAGCGTAGGCAAAGCCAATGTGCAACGTGGGCAAAGCCAGTGCAAAGCGTAAGTTAAACAGGTGTGATCCCCCTCCTCACGTCCGTTGACAGCCGGGGTTAATGTCCCCACTTCTTCCGCACATCGTCCCACACTGCGGCTGCATCCGGACGCAGCGGTGCATCGTCCGGGATAAGGTGTCCCAGGTACATCCTCCGACCGTTTGAAAGAGTTTCAAAACGATTGTCGGCTGTGCTTCCCGCCTTCTGAAGTACCGACAATAACGTTTCACGCAACATCCGGCAGGTAGTAGACCCCGGTGCGACATAGTTGGAAAAATAACGTCGGACATCCTCAAGAAACAGCAATTCACCTCCTTTTCCGTAGAGCAGAATATGCTGTTTGAAAAGTTCGATAACCTGCTGCTGATGCTCGAGAAACAGCTTCCCCAGTCCCGAGTGCTGACCTGCCAACTCCATGTACGACCGGGAAGCGGCAAGCTGATCCACCAACTTCTCCCACGGAAGTACTCGCTGCAACGGAATCTCTCCGGCTTCGTCCACCGAAACAATCTTCATCCCGCCAACAGCCTTTTTACTCGCAGCAACCGCTTTTCGACCTTCAACAGATGCCTTGCACCTCTCAGCAGCCACTTTCTTACCCTCAGCAGCCACCTTCCCACTCGTAGCAGCAGCAACAGCAGCATCTCCCGGCACCTCGCCCGCTGTATTGCTGCTGTTGTTCACAACAGGAACAATACTCTTGTTCTCTTCTCCTCTCTTCTCTTGGGTTTCATTCGGTTTTCCGCCTTTGCCGGCGGGCGTTTCAGCGCGTTTTTTAGTCTTTCTCGGACGACCGCCTTTTTTGCCGTTTTCGGCATTTATCCGCCATTTTTCCTCCAATGTTTTCATCACCCTGTCCAGATAAGGAGCGCGAAACATTTGGCGTTCCTCATCCACCTCAAAAAGATCGAACTCTCGGAGTATCCTCCCTATCAAATCCACATCCACATCATAGCGTTTGGCCAAGGCCTTCAACGGCAGCGGTCTGCATGACGCTTCGTAATTGTCCTTCGTGCGCAAATGCAACAGCAACATCACATAAACTCCGAGAGCGTTTGCCGCTCCCAACTCCAACATCATACCGGCAATATTGTCGTCATTCAACAAATTTACCTCCAAATTAAAATACTGATCTTTCTTCATTATCGTAGTTATTTACCTATATTTCAGCTTCTAACAGAAACGGAGGCAAAGGTGAATATTTTTTTTTATTCCGTATGTCGCATAAACGCAACACAACATATCTTTTTTTATCAGAACTTTGCACCATTAATTCTAATTATTTATACAGACAATGAAACAAAAACGTAACTACACGCTAACGGAGCAAGAAGAGAACAAAATAGTAAATCAGATTTATAACAAAAAAATTTTGTTAATAAAGAAATTACTTGAGACGTGCCATTTGACCGTCATGGACTTATGTGTACATCTTAATATCGACACATCTACTTTCCACCGTTGGTTCCAACCGAATCCCTGTATCATCAGTGCCCTCAAATACACACAAGTCTGTGTCTTCTTTGGACAATATATAAAAGAGAAAAAAATCCCTCTTACGAAAGAAATTATCAAGCTGATAGAAGAAACAGAACCGTTCAGCATTTTTTTATTGTCCGCTTCATAGCAATTTTGGCATGAAAAAAGAGAGAGTTATCATATCTTTTCATACCTTTGTAGCACAGCAAAGCGAATCAATATCAAAAGAGAAAAACATGAATGACAGTGAAGATACAAGCGGTTCGTCGATAACAGCGCTCATCGTCTTTAGAGAAAACGGAGATGCGGGCAATCTGTTCGTACCTGTATTGTGTGATGCTATCCGAATGACAGGTGTTGACGTGCGATGTTCCACAAAGGAATTCTGGGAGTCTGACAAGACCTATGACATCATCCATTTCCAATGGCCCGAAGAAGTGGTGGGCCGGATGTGCGACGACCCCGGCATCGTCCGCCGGCTGGAAGAACGAATCGCGTTCTTCCGTTCGCGAGGGACACATTTTGTCTATACCCGCCACAATGTGCGTCCCCATTACGCCAACGAAGTTATCGGCCGGGCATACGACATCATCGAATCACAAAGTGACGTTGTGGTGCACATGGGGCGTTTCAGTCTGGAGGAGTTCGTCGGCAAACATCCCGACAGCCGGAATGCCGTCATCCTGCATCACATCTATCAGTATACTTACCAAGAGGACATCAGCGTAGAGCGTGCACGGCAATACCTGCAACTTCCACAAGAAGCATTTATCGTCACTGCTTTCGGGGAATTCCGAAACTGCGAAGAGATACGTATGGTGTTGGGAGCCTTCCGTTCGTGGAACGAAAAACAAAAGTTACTGTTAGCCCCCCGCCTCTACCCTTTCTCACGGCACAACCATTACGGCGGAAATTTCCTCAAGCGGTGGGCCTCAAAAACCGGATACTACCTGCTCATGTCCTTGCTCAACCGCGTGATGAAGCTACGCGCCGGTGCCAATGACGAACTAATCGACAATTGCGACCTGCCTTACTACATGGCCGCTTCAAATGTCATATTCATTCAACGAAAAGGACAACTCAACTCAGTCAATATCCCGCTTGCCTTCCTCTTTCATAAAGTCGTTATCGGGCCGGATTCCGGGAATATCGGCGAATTATTGAGAAATACGGGTAATCCGGTTTTCCGTTCCGATAAAAAACAGGACATAATCCGAGCACTGAAAGAGGCACGACATCTGTCTGCCCGGGGAAAAGGGGAAGCGAACTACGCGTATGCGATAAGAAACATGAGTATAAACAAAGTTGGGAAACAATACGCCGAACTCTACGAAGAATTGGCAGACAGGCATCAATTCAACTAATTGAGACAAAGAGTTGAGCCCACTATTAACAGTAAAGAATAAAAAATCCAAATGATAAAGATATGCTTCTATTGTGACTCTATATTCAGTGTTGGAGGAGTACAGCGTATTTTGGCAGTGATAGCCGGAGCAATCTCTGCCAAACACGAAGTGACGATACTGACCCTGGACAAACCGGAACAAGAAGATCTCAATATGTATGAACTGGGACAAAGGAATATTCGTTTCCGCCACATCAGCCTCCCCCCTATCGGAAAATGGGAATATTTGCCCTGCAAAACATACAGTTATTTATACAAAAAAAGAATCATACCACAAATCCCTATCACCTCACAATGGTATGGATATAGCTCATTCCCACACACACAACGGAAAGTTCTCATCGGTGAATTAAACAACGAGAACTACGACATAATCGTTGGAGTGCACGCTTTTCTGTCACTCCAACTGGCCAGTATCCGCCACCGGCTGAAAGCCCGCCGGGTAGTAGGCTGGATGCACACCTCTTTTAACGCTTTCTTTAACACTCCGGGGTTCTATCTATATGAGCAGAAAAATCAGTTCCGACATGAAATGACGAAACTGGACGGAATCATCGTGCTCACCAATTACGACCGCGAACTGTACGAACGAGAGCTGAACCTCTTTCCTATCGCCATATACAACCCTCTTTCGTTGACACCGGAGGGAGAAGGAAGTCCGGCATACAAACGTTTCCTCTCGGTAGGAAGGATGTCACATCTGACAAAAGGTTTTGACATCCTTATTGAAGCGTTTGCTATCTTTGCACGTGACAACAAGGAATGGACACTGGAAATTGTCGGTGAAGGCCCTGAGAAACCTGCATTACTGAAACAAATAGCCCGTCACAAGCTGGAAAACAGGGTAACAATTTCTCCCTTCACCCGACAAATACAAAAACATTACGCCTCGGCAAGCGTATATATACTGAGTTCACGGTGGGAAGGATTCGGGCTCGTCCTGGCAGAAGCCATGAGCCACAGCCTCCCTGTCATAGCCTCCGACCTTCCCTTTGTAAAAGAACTCCTCAAGGAGAAAGACAACCACTTCATGTTTTCAAACGGAAACATAGAAGAACTGGCGGAAGCCATGACTAAAATAACGGAACTTCCCTCGGAACGGTTAATCCAAATGGGAAAAGTATCATTAGAGATAGCCGAATCAATAAAACTGCCCGCCATTATCAAACAGTGGGAAAGTTATCTGGAGTACCTAATTAAAGAAAAAACAAAGTGACGAACAATATTAAACAGCAACTTTTTTCGGGAGTATTCTATACAGCCATAGCCAAATACAGCGGAATCATTATCTCACTGGTTGTGGCCGGTATTCTGGCACGACTGCTTTCGCCGGATGATTTCGGAATAGTGGCCATTGCTACGGTCATCATTTCTTTTTTCGCCATTTTCACAGATATGGGACTGTCTCCCGCCATTATACAGAACAAGGCTCTCACCCAAGACGACCTGACCAACATCTACTCGTTCACGTTTTGGACAGGCATAGCGGTCGCCCTGCTCTTCTTTATAGCCTCATGGCCCATTTCCGCCTATTACGACAGCCCTATATTACGCACTCTTTGCCAGTTGTTATCTATCAACCTGTTCTTTGCATCGGTCAATATCGTGCCGGGAGCCTTGTTTTACAAAAACAAGGAGTTCAAATTCATTGCTATCCGCAGCTTTGTCATTCAAATCACCGCCGGCACCGGAGCTGTCATTGCCGCATTGAGCGGAGCGGGACTGTATGCTTTACTCATCACCCCGATCGTGTCGAGCATATTGATTTATATTATCTCATTCCACCGTTATCCCCAACATCTACGCATGACGTTAGGGCTATCATCCATTCGGAAGATCTTCTCTTATTCCGTCTACCAGTTTCTATTCAATGTCATCTGTTATTTCAGCAGGAATTTAGACAAACTGCTGATCGGCAAACATATGGGAATGTCCGACCTCGGATATTACGAGAAATCCTACCGCCTCATGATGCTTCCCTTGCAGAATATCACACAAGTGGTCACTCCGGTGATGCACCCTATCTTCAGTGATTTTCAGGATGACAAGATGAAACTGGCAACGTCCTACGAACGGATCATCCGCTTCCTCGCCTTCATCGGACTGCCGCTCAGCGTGTTGCTCTTTTTCACTGCGGAAGAAGTGACACTCATTATTTTCGGTAATCAGTGGTTACCCTCCGTAGCTGTATTCCGGATACTGGCGCTTTCGGTAGGAATTCAGATCATATTGTCCTCATCGGGTTCTATCTTTCAGGCAGCAGGTGACACACGGAGCCTTTTCATCTGCGGCCTGTTCTCGTCTACTCTCAATGTGGCGGGAATAGTGCTCGGAATTTTCTATTTCGGCACACTTACAGCAATAGCGGGTTGTATCGTAACGACGTTCACTATCAACTTCGTGCAATGTTATTGGCAGATGTACCGGGTGACTTTCCGGCGGAACCTCCGGCCGTTCGTACGTCAGCTTATTTCTCCGCTTGCTGTAAGCGGATTAATGGTGTTGGCCCTCATTCCCGTGCAGTACGCAATGGAGGGAATGAATATTTTTGTAACAATTATTGCTAAAGGTATTGTTAGTTTTATTATCTTTGGAGGATATATACAGGCTACGCACGAATTTGACATTATCGGAAAAGTGCGCGGCATGACGAGAAAAGGGAAATAAAAAGACAGAATAAACAATATACAGAGACTTTAAAAACGAATGAAAGCCTTGTTCCTTATCTTCCATGGCTTCGATAAAGCAAATGGAATTAGTAAGAAAATACATTATCAGGTAAAAGCTCTCAAAGAATGTGGAGTGGATGCCCGCTTGTGTTATTATGACATTACCCCTCATTGCGAACGCCGTTTGATGATAGACAACGAAGTCATTGCCGATTTCGGGACAGGAACCACAGCGAAAGTGTGGAAACGCATCTACTACGCCCCCATTATCAAATATGCACGCCGCGAAAAAATAGAATTTGTCTACATCCGGTCGGCCCACAACGCCAACCCTTTCACGCTGCGGCTGGTGAAACATCTGAAAAGTATCGGCGCAAAGGTTGTCATGGAAATACCGACCTACCCGTATGACCAGGAATACATCACCCGTTCTATGAAACTCAGTCTGGCCGTCGACCGTTGCTTCCGCCATTCGTTGGCCAAGATCCTGGACGGTATCGTCACTTTCTCTAATGCCGGCAGGATCTTCGGAGGGAAAACGATACGCATCTCCAACGGAATAGATTTTGACGCTATCCCGCTGAAGCAGAACCGGAACAACACTTCACATGAACTGCACTTAATCGGCGTGGCAGAAGTGCACTACTGGCATGGGTTCGACCGACTGGTTAACGGACTGGCCGAATACTACCGGACAAATCCGGATTACAAAGTCTATTTTCACATCGTAGGACCTCTGACCGGCGAACGCGAACAGGGAGAAATCCTGCCCGTCATCCGCGACAATCATCTGGAGCCTTACGTGATTCTGCACGGACCTCTCCACAGCGAAGAACTGGACGCACAATTTGAAAAAGCAGATTTTGCCATTGGCAGTTTAGGGCGTCACCGGAGTGGCATAGCTCATATTAAAACGCTGAAAAACCGCGAATATGCCGCACGTGGATTAGCGTTCACCTATTCGGAAAATGATGATGATTTCGACTCCGCACCGTATGTATGGAAAGCTCCCGCAGACGAATCACCGGTTGACATCATGGGACTGGTCGAATTTCAACGTGCGCTGACCATGACGCCGCTTGAGATCAGAGAATCCGTCTATCCGCTATCATGGAAGGCGCAAATGCAGAAAGTTATCAAAGAAGCCGGATTCGGATCACTAGAATAGTATTCCCCAATAAATAACAAACAATGGTTGATGAATAAAAAAATTAAAATAGTCTATTGCCTTCCTTCGCTTTATATACCGGGGGAATGGAACGGGTACTTACCATAAAAAGCCAACTATTTTGCCGAGAAACTAGGATATGACATATACATCATCCTGACAGACGGCAAAGGGCTGGAACCTTTTTACGCCTTATCGCCTAAAGTACATTTGATTCATCTGGATATTAATTTCAACGAGCTATGGAACAAACCTCTGTACAAGAAGTTATTCATCTATGCCTGCAAACAGCGTTTATACAAAAAACGCCTCACGAAGTGTTTGTTTGAAATACGGCCGGACATCACCGTATCCATGCTCAGAAGGGAAATTAACTTTATAAACTCTATCCACGACGGCAGCGTGAAAATAGGAGAAATCCATGTCAACAAGTCGAATTTCAGAGATCTTGCAGAAGCCAAAAATACCGGATTCATCAAAAGCAGACTTTCCAGACTTTGGATGAAGCAGTTGGATCGGCAAGTAAAACAATTGTCTAAGTTTATTATCCTGACGGAAGAGGACCGGAAGAATTTCTCATCTTATCTGGATAATACCACCGTCATCTACAACCCGCTGCCTTTCTATCCGAAGCAAACGTCGGACTGCACGGCTAAGGAGGTTATTGCAGTAGGGAGATATGCGTACCAAAAAGGATTCGACTTATTAATAGAAACATGGAGAATCGTAGCCCAAAAGCATCCTGATTGGAATTTAAGAATATATGGCGGAGGAGACAGGAGCGATTTTCTTGCCCTAAAAGACAAATATCACTTGGATACGCTTTATCTTGAGGAGCAAACACCCGACATTATCCGGAACTATTGCCGGAGTTCTATCTTTGTGCTTTCCTCGCGCTATGAGGGATTCGGAATGGTCATTACCGAAGCGATGTCGTGCGGTGTTCCCCCTGTTTCTTTCACTTGCCCGTGCGGGCCACGCGACATTATTGACGACGGTAAGAATGGCTTGCTGGTAGAAAACGGAAATATAGAAATGCTGGCAGAAAAGATATGTTACTTGATAGAGAATGACGAAATACGCCGGAAAATGGGACAACAAGCCCGAATTGACGTGGAACGTTTCAAGATAGAGCAGATTGCCGAACAATGGAAACAGTTGTTTGAAAGCCTCACTTTAAAGAATTGATTATGAAATGGTATTCGAAATATTTGCAGGTTTACGAGCAACCATTTGCTTCGGCACCGCCGGAGGTGGTCGGTTTTGTGAAGAAAAAGTTGCGGAAGTTATCCGAAAACAAGCAACCGCTGGCTTCGGTTGTTCTCATTTGCCATAACGAGGAAACGCGTTTGTTGAGTTGTTTGTGGTCGCTTTGCGACAATGAATGTGATTTCCCGATAGAAATCTTAGCGGTCAACAACAACTCCACAGACCGCACGGAAGCGGTGATGCAACAGCTGGGAGTGACTTATTTCAATGAAACCAAGGAGGGCCCCGGACACGCCCGCCAATGCGGACTTAATCAGGCTAAAGGAAAGTATCATATCTGCATCGATACTGATACGATATATCCTTCCCGTTATATAAAGACGCACGTAAAGCAACTGATGAAGCCGGGAGTGGCTTGCACGTTCAGCCTGTGGAGTTTTATTCCCGATGAACGCCATTCCGCCACGGGACTGTGGTGGTACGAAGCATTGAGGGATCTTCATTTGCGTATTCAGTCGATACAGCGTCCGGAACTTTGTGTACGGGGAATGACATTCGGGTTTAACACCGAGCTGGGCAGAAAATTCGGTTTCCGGACAGATATTATCCGGGGCGAGGACGGGTCACTGGCTTTGGCAATGAAGCCTTATGGAAAATTGGTCTTTATCCATTCCGGAAAAGCCAGGGTCATGACAGGATATGGCACTCTAAATAACGACGGTTCGCTCTTTAATAGTTTCAAAACGAGACTAGTCAAAGCGTTCAAAGGAGCAGGCAGTATGTTTACCAGGAAAAATGAATATAAAGACGAAGATAATAATCTGATAAAAAACAAATAAAACAAATGCTATTATGATAACGCGTACTCCTTACGATAGAGATAACCTGAAAATAGGCAAGAAAGACAAGGTGTTGGAAGTGGGGCCGGGACACAGCCCTACGTTTCGTTCAAACGTGCTTGTGGACTTATTTGTAGACTCTAACTACCATAGATGCGGGAATCTGAAGATTTATCCACATCAGCAGTTTATTAATGCGAATGGAGAAGCTCTCCCCTTTAAAGATAAAGAATTTGATTATGTTATTTGTAACCAGGTACTTGAGCACGCGGAAAATCCTGCCGAGTTTATCCGCGAACAATGCAGAGTTGCCAAAAGGGGGTATATGGAAACGCCCAGTCTGCTGGGAGAATTTCTTTTCCCCAAGAAATCACATAAATGGATTATTCTCCACCTGGACAACAAACTGATTCTTTTTGAGAAGTCGAGAATGCCGGGAAACTATGAAAATAATTATGGTGAATTATTTCTCAATTATCTTCCTTATCAATCGCTGACCTATAAATTGTTATGGCTCACCGAAGGAGACTTGATGCTGAACCGGTGTGAATGGAAAGATGATATAGAATTTATTATTAACCCGACCAATGAGAAGTATACTGCTTTCTTCACCCAACCGTGGAGCCGACAAATGGTAGAACAGATGTATCCACGCAGAAGTGCAATAAAAGAGATACAAAAAAGATATGGAATGCTTTCTTTTACACCGAGAAACAAAGTGTTTTTTCAAGATGCGCAAATATAGTGCAAACCTATTAAAATTCAAATAGTTATAAAACTAATGTTTTAATCGGATGTGGTGAATAAAGCTAAATAGAGCATATTTGGGAGTGAGTTATGTTACTTATCTGTTACCTCTTCCAATTTGCCTACTAATCGGATATAAGGCATTAGTTTTCAATATATTGCATTATTCTTCATAACTTCAAATACCTCAACAGTAATTAAATTTGTAACTAAAAAAGTTGAGTTATGAGAAGTACATTCAGAGTGTTGTTTTACACTAAAAATCAATCGATTAAGAATGGTAAAGTACCTGTAATGGGACGTATTACCATCAACAAGACCACAGCTTGCTTTAGCTGTAAGAAGGAGGTGTCTATTTCTTTATGGGACGCCAAAGCTAATAGGGCTAAAGGGAAATCCGAAGAAGCTAGAATGTTAAACCAGGAACTTGATAATGCCAAAGCCCAAATTGCCAAGCATTACCAATACATATGCGATCATGACAGTTTTGTCACAGCCAAGAAAGTCTATAGCCGCTATGTCGGTTTTAAAGAAGATTCCCACACCCTTATGGAGCTTTTCAGGGAACAGCTTGAGTCATACAAGGAGAAAGTAGGCAAGGAAAAGGCAAAAAGCACCTATCTTGGTTTAGTAGCCGATTATAAGAGCGCATTGCTTTTTTTGAAAGACAAAAAGAATGTTGAGGACATTGCACTTGATGAACTTGACAAAGATTTTATTGAAGACTATTATAATTGGATGTTGGGCACATGCGGCTCGGCCAGTTCTACAGCATTCGGACGTGTTAATACCATGAAATGGCTAATGCATATCGCTCAAGAGAAAGGTTTAATAAAAGTTCATCCCTTCACGGGTTTTGGATGTAAGCCGGGATATAAAAGACGTTCATTTCTCTCTGAAGAAGAACTGCAGAGGCTTATACATGTAGAATTGAGGTATAAACGTCAGCAGGCTATGCGTGACATGCTACTTTTCATGTGCTTCACAGGCCTCGCCTTCGCAGATCTGAAAGCAATTACTTATAAGAATATCCATACAGATTCTGATGGTGGCACATGGCTCATGGGAAACCGTATAAAAACAGGCGTAGCATACGTCGTGAAATTATTACCTATAGCAATTGAACTTGTAGAAAAGTATAAGGGTGATAACAAAAAGAAAGATTCTCCTGATTGCGTTTTCCCCGTCGGTGATTATGAAACCATGAAAAGTAGTTTTAAGGTTTTAGGGAAAAAGTGTGATTGTAATGTAAATATCACCCCTCATATCGGGAGACATACCTTTGCAGTTTTGGCTATATTGAAAGGCATGCCGTTAGAAACTTTGCAAAAAGTATTAGGACACAAATCGATTCTTTCCACACAAGTCTATGCTGAACTGATCAATCCGAAGGTTGGGGAAGATACGGATAGGATGTGCGACAAGATTGGTTCCGTGTATCGCTTGGCCAATTAGAATAAGTATGAAAAAACACCCTTCAGCAAATGTTGAAGGGTGTTTTTCGTATTCAGGCAGGTTGCTTATTTCAAGTAACGCCTGAAATCTTTATAGTTCTTTTTTAGTACCTCGTATAGCCCGCTTTCCGGATAGAGCAGTTTACCCCCGACAGAGGTAATTGAGGTATAAGGTATTGCCTTTTCATCCCGTAGTGTTTGTAATGTACGCTTGGAAACATGAAGCATCCGGCATACCTCATCTCCACTCAGATAATGTTCGTCTGCAATCGTCGGACGTATCCGTGCCGCAGCAGCCTCCAGATTTTTTCCTGTCCGTTTGATCCATCCGGTAAGTTCCTTGAACTCTTCCGAATCTTTAGTGATAATGTCTGCCATACTCTTTATTTTCTTTTTTTGATTAGTCCTTCCTCCAGAATTTGCTGGATGTCCACTTCTTTATAAAAGAATTTTCCACCGATATTAGAATAAGGAATCAGCCCGTTATCCCGGTAAGTCTGCAGTGCCCTTTTGGAAATATTGAGAGCCAGGCACACATCCTGCGCATCCAGTCACTTGTCCGGTGTTACGGGGGCTATTTTCTTTTGAAAGTCCATCATTTGCACGGACAGCATACTTAGTTGTTTCTTCAAGTCCTGATAAGCACTTGTTTCGATAATTGTCAGTTCCATGATTTATAAATTAAATTGTGAATAATGAAATTGGGTGCAAGATAAAGGGAATATTACTATAAATCAATCGTTTAGTTTCCAGTGTCGTTAATAGTCATTAATAGTCATTTTTTGTCAGCGTAGCTTTTCTTATACTTTTTATTTAACGGGGGAGTCGTGAAATCCGACATCCCTTATACAAATGGTAACTCTTTCATCTTTTTTCCTTTTTTGCCCTGCCACATTTCTTTATGATATGGATTTCTTCGGAGAAATCAGAAATATGAGTATCTTTGGAACGAAATATAGATTTAAATGGCAGGCAATAGCCTTCCAATTAGATATAGACATAACATTCGCAGAATGTCTCAAGACGGAAATCTGGTAAATTTCAATGAATAGAGGCTTTTTGTGTATTGCTTATGCTATGCTTTGTCATAGCGTGGCTTACACAGCTACTATTCATAGGTTTACCAGAACCTCCGTCTTGGAGTTGGGTAAGGCCACGCTTTCTCAAATACTTCTGCCGAATAATATTTATAGGTTAAATATTATACTTATGGCAAAACTCCAATTACTTGCAATCACTACTCTTGACGGATACCTCTTCGACAGGACTGTTTCTTCCCCTTTGTGGGATAATCCGAACAAATATGGCCTCACCAAAATACGGGAACGTGCTACACAGACTCTCGGGCCGGATGTATCTTTCATCTCATTGACACAATGGAAAAAGAAAAATGAAGGTATTTATTTCATAGAAGCGGCTCCGGATACAATTTCCGTTATAAGCAGCATGTTCAGATACTGGTTGGTGGATGAAATCATCCTTTTGTCGCACCGTATATCCAAGGGGACGGCATACGTCTGTTTACAGAAATTCCCGGTCCTTCCTCATGGGAAATGACCGGGAACAAATGTTTCAGATCCGGTATTTGCAGGCTGGCCTACAAACGGATTGAATAACCTGCAATTATCTTCTTATCCTGACTGACTTGGTTTAGACAGGCATCTTATATTTCTCCCAATATTTTCTTGCCTTGTCCGGTCCTATCCAGTTCCGTTGGTCATCGATTCCCCTGTCCGAGAGTTGTTTCCTGACCAGCTTCTGGATATCAATCTCCCCTTTGGCTATCTTGATCAGCAGTTCGGAAGCAATCGTATTCAGCATTAAGTCCGGATTCAGTTCATCCGGTATCTCTTCCATTTCTTTTTTCATAAGTCGCTTCTTTATTTTTTAGGTTTATTATCCTTGAAAGTCATCTCAATCCTGTAATTGTCATCCAGCTCGAGTGATGCCTCATACTTCTTTCCTTTCTTGCTGGTAAACTTCAGATATCCGGTACGTTTCCCCGATAGCAGCAGGAGCATCTGATTATCCGTCAGTTCCCTGCCGTTGAACGTTCTAAATAACAGGAACCCACAATTGGGATCGCTGCATTTGGCGACCTTGTTAAAGACGATAATCGTTTCTGCTCCGCATTTGGGGCAGTTACAATGTGGCAAGTCCGGATGGTTAAGTTTCAGGGCAAGCAGTTCCGAGGTGATTTGTTGGGTATAGGAATTGATGCTCTGAGTAAATGTTTCCGTGGAAACTTTGCCGGTTTCGATTTCATGCAAGGCGCATTCCCACCCTCCGGTCATGCTCACGTTGGCGATCATCTTCTCTTTTACAATATCATATACTTCCAGTCCTTTGGGAGTGGGAATCAGTGACCGTCCGTTTCTTTCCACGTAGTGTCTGGCAATGAGCAGTTCGATGATTCCGGCACGTGTAGCCGGTGTACCCAAGCCGGAATCCTCCATTGCCTCTTTTTCCTTTTCATCGTCCAATGTTCTGCCACAACCTTCCATCGCAGCAAGCAGGCTTGCCTCAGTGAATATGGGCTGCGGTTTGGTTTTCTTGACCAATGTATCAATACCGAGCACGGGCAATATTTCGTCTTCCTGAAATTCGGGCAGAAGACTTCCTTCTTCTTTCTCACTGGGTTCGTTATAGATGCCTCTCCACCCCGGAACTTTGATTTGGCTTCCTTTTATCCCGAAAAGAACGCCGTTACAGTCCGCTTGTACGGATACCGTTTCTTTCAGGCATTTGCCGGAGAAAGCCTCCAACATGCGTCCCGCGATCATGGAATAGATATTCTGCTCGTCAAGGGAAAGCCTCTGGGGATAGTTCTCCGTAATGATTAACGCATGATGGTCCGTCATCTTGCTATCGTCCACACAGTGCCGGTTTAAAGGCTGGTTACAGAGGTTTTCCGCATGCCATGTGAAACGGGGATGTTGCTTAAGCAGGCCGATGAGGGAAGGGACTTGTTCGAAGATGTCTTCTGTGATATAGCTACATCCGGTACGGGGATACGAAATGTAGCCTCCTTCATATAATTTTTGAGCAATGTTCAGCGTCTGTTCTGCGGTCAGTCCGAGTTTGGTATTGGCACTTCGTTGCAGGGCGGTCAGGTCATAAAGTAGCGGAGCTTCTTCTGGAACCTCTTTCTTCTCCACTTGCACCACTTTGGCTGTCGTCTCTTCATACACTTTTTTACGGTCCACATCGAGTTTTTCCGGTGTATCATATTTCCCGGTACAGGTTAAGACGAGTTCTTTCCCTGCTTTCGTTGTCCGTAGCTGTAGCAGATAATAGGGTTTGGCTATAAAATCCCTGTTGTCCAGATATCGACGGCAAATCATGCCAAGTGCCGGTGTCTGTACTCTTCCCAGAGAATAGTTACTCTTGCCTGCAGCCATGCTCAAAGACAGGCTGGCATTCATACCGACGACCCAATCTGATTCTCTCCTGGCTTTAGCGGCACGGTACAGGTTGTCAAACTCCTTACTTGATTTGAGGCTATCAAATCCTTCCCGTATCGATTTTTCTGTCATGGAAGATATCCACAAGCGTTTGGTTTCCTTATGATATCCCAGATATTCAAGCACATATCTCATAATTAACTCTCCTTCCCGCCCTGCATCAGTACAGGATATCACTTGATCAGCCTGACCCAACAGTTTACGGATTACTTCCAATTGTTTCAGAGCCGTCGGATCAGCCTTGTATCCATCTTCGGTTTTAATCTGACGGACAACCAGTTTGAACGGGTCGGGAATAATAGGCAGCATCTCCTTTTCCACATGGACAATGCCGTAGTCTTGAGGCAGGGCCAATGCCAACAGATGGCCGTAAGTTCATGTGACGGCATATCCGTTCCCACTCAAGTATCCTTCCTGTTTCTCCGTTACGCCCAGGACCCGGGCAATGCTGCGTGCCACCGAGGGCTTCTCACAAATACAAATTGTTTTCATGTTACTTTCTTTTTTAATATGAATGACTATTTAATTTTTACACTCTTGACCTTTGATTTTTCTTTCCGTACCCTTTTCTTCGGTTCTTTGGGAATGGAGAGCTTCTCTTTCTTTTCCGATACTTGTATGCTTTCCGTCAGATTCGGCAGGGGTATTTCCTTTGCCGGAAAACGGCTGATTAAATCCATTGAGATTCCTGACATTCCCGCATTCAGTTTCACCTGATCTGCCGGTTGGAGGTATTTCTCCCCGTTCTTTCCGGTTGCCAGTTCGTACATGACTGTTTCACGGCCCTGGAGGATTCCTTCGTAATTTTGGTAAGGAAGGTTTGATTCAGACAGTCCGTTCTGCTGAAGCATCCCACAAATCTCATCGGGTGGCAATCCTCCGAACTTCCGGTCAAAAGGAGAAGAAAGAATGTACTTGTATGTTGCCAGAAGCTGCTTTTCATGGCTCATATCGGGACATCCTTCATATTCCTGCAGTTGTTTGATTTTCTTTTCAATGCTGTTCAGAGCTTTGAAAGTATGTCTGTCCTTATTCTGAATAGGCATACTACCCATTCGGACCAGTTCCATCTGGATACGGTTCAGGCTGGACGTTTCCCATTTATTCAACAGATTACTGCGATTGCTCCGGTAATCATCCCGGAGGATAGCGATTGGATTTTTGGTACGAAAGAATAATCCGATCCGTTTTCCCCATGAGGGTTCGTGGAGGTTGGACGCGCTCCAGCGGATCGTGTTGAAACGGTAAGTATCCATGAATCTCCTGAAATGATTCCGGCTGGTAAACAGGTTTCTGAAAGTTTGCAGGAATGCTTTCCTTCCGGCAGCCCTGCGGCTACGTGGTATCTCTTTTTCGGGAATGAATGTATTATTTATCAGTTCCATATGCATTATAATTTGGGCTTCGCCTGCTTTTTAACGGAAGCGGTTTTTGTCTTGACCTTTTTCTTTTCATTGCCACAGGACAGTCCGGGCTTGTCTTGCGGTTTTTCGGCTGTTTGAGCTTCTCCTTTCTTAGAAACAACAACAGGCGGGCTTACCCGATGATAGTTCTTCCGGACTCCATCCCTGTTTAACAGTGTTTGCGCCAATGACCTGGCAGCATTTTGTAATTCATCCATCTTCTGCCGGAAAGGATAATCCCGGTACAATTCCTTTTGCCGGGTAATCTCACGGATACCTTTCTCCACAAACAAGAAATCCTTTTTATAGGCAAACGATTCGTCTGCCGGTAAATGGGCGTATCCTCTGGCTGCTATGTCCTGAAGTGTCATAATGTTCCGGTTACGGATAGAGAGTTCCAATGCGCCGGCTGTGACAAACCGGTTGAGATTTTCTCCCGTAGGATGCATGTCGAAAGTGACGGACGGCTTGTAATTCGCCAGAATTTCCATCCCGGCCTGCGGCATGGTGGTCTGATTCCCGTTGGAGAGTTCCAGCATCCGGCGGGAGACGGTTTCTATCCGGTAAATATTCAATGACTCCACATCCTGCAAAGAGCTTGAGTAGAAATTGTCCGCTGTCGATTGCAGGTAATCCCGAAACTTTATAGTCCCGGAAAGTCCGTCATTGAATACGCGGACACCTTGTTCCGTTTCAGCTATGGTGTAGAACTGTTTGGCTTGCTTTCCTGCCGCAATCTTCTCCATCGCATCTTCGTGTGCAATAAAGCACTTATAAGCTGGTGAGTAGTCCAGATCCCGGATATTCTCTGCCGTCAGTTCCCTTTGGCATGCTCTCAAATAAGCCGCTTTCCGTAAAGGTACGGAGTTGTTTTCAGTGATGCCTCCGTAAGAGGCGATGAAACTGAGGGCTTTCTCACTGTCTTTCGCCGGTAGTTCGCTGGTGAAAGGAATATCTTTAGCAGGTATTCCCTCAAAATGCAGCAATAAGTTATCCGGTATGGTTTTCTGATCCATAGCAATCCGGGCGGTCAGATCCATAAATACCTGAAAAGAGTCCTTATCCGTCGGAACATACGACACGACCATGACAGTCGAGACTTGATTATCCGGCTGTAACACAATAAACAGGCTCTTTAAATCCGCTTTAGCGGTGAATGTATCTTTTATTTTTTCCATCCATGCAGGCATGATAATCAGTTTTAGATGCGGGGATTATGTGACTTGTTCTGACGGGAAGCCGTCTTTCTCTTTTCCGAAGCCGCCGGTCCGGTCAGTTGCAACGGAGGACAGGTCAGTCTGTATCTCAGGCCAAGTATCTTGTCCGCGAGTTGCTGCTGCCTGTTTTGAATATTGTAGAATGCCTTTTCACTATATCCCTTTTTGGATTGCAGTTCGGACATTTCTTGATCCAGCGGTTTAAAATTTCCTTTGTGGGTGAACTCCTTATAGCTTTCATTAGTATTGAAATCAGCCGGTAATCCGTATTCCCGTATAAAGAGCAGGGTGAATATCTCGGCATTCTCCGGCGTTACCGAAAGCCGGTAATCTTCCGTAAACTGTTTGAATGCATGGTATGTCGGCTCTATGGGATAGCCGCCTTTCTTCAACAGCTCGGATTGCTCTATCGGATACAATGGCATTTTCGCCAGCTGCCCGTAGAAAGGATTGGACCGGAAAAGGTCCAGATGCTTCTGCATGTAATGCTCCGTGCTATGGTTCGGGCAGGAAATATAGAATTCTCTGATTCGTCCCAGAGCCTGTACTTCCGGAGTGAAGAAACGGTCAGCCAGATATTGCAGGTAACACTGTTTATAGATGGCTCCTTCATCCGTGGCGGGCAGGTAGACGGCTCCTTTGGGAGTCTGGAGGGAAATGATGGGGTCTATCTCTTTGTTTTGCAGGCTGTCCGGGATAAGCCCGTAATCACGTTTCAGGATATAGGCCGCCTGATCCCGGATCTGTGATTTGACCTTCTCCTGTCCGCCTTTATTTTCAGCCGGAATATTCTGCAGCGCATTGAACTGGGAGTTGAAAGAATTCTTGTGTATGAACGGAATCCTTCTGGTTGTATAGTCTATCCCATAGATTCCTGCGGTTTCCTGTAAGGATAGTAACCGGAGTATCTGGGCATTGGCAATACTGGGGAGCACGTTATAGGAGGAAGCAAACTTGTCATAGGCATCGAATGTCGGTTCTATGCGGTGGCTCCTGTCCAGCCGGGCATTCCGCAGGATAGTCGCATCCAGATATTGTGCTTTCTCCGGCAGAAAAGAGTTTGTATATAAGGAGAAGGCATTGGGAGATGCTTGGAATGCCTTTACCACTTCTGCGTCCGGACGGGTCAGCTTGTACAGGTTGACAAACTCCGGTTTCTCTTCGTCCGTAATGAAGAAACGGTCGGCCAGATGTTGCATATAGGCATGGCAGCATGTCTTTCCAAAGCCGGAATATTCGAACAGAAGCACTCCTTTGGCGGTTTCCACGGCGGTCAGGGTTTCCGACGGATCGTCGTGGAGAGTATCCTGTGCCAGCGCGAACCGTTTGGCTTCCGGCTGTACAAGCAGGTGGTCGGCAAGTCCGCTGGCTACCAGCATGGGCAGGCTTTTTTCTTCATCGTGAGAATGCAGGTATTCCAGTCCGCGCAATGAGACATTGCCCTGCATGCTTCCTCCGTTCCGGGTGATGAATTTTTGTACCAAGCTGTTATCCTTGTCAAAGAGCCGGATATCCGGGTAGCTTACTCCTGCCGGAAACTGGTAGCGGCACAGATAAAGATCCGGCAAGTGGCTTTGGACAAGGGACGGCTTGTACATTTCCCTTTGCCGCTGGAGGTATTCGGTGAATCGTTGATTCATCATCGATACTTCTTTCTCCGGCATCAGGTGCATCTCCAGTTGTCGGGGTTGCCCTTCCAAGTCCTGGGTAACAAAGAAAATCATAATGTTTGAAATCTCTTGCTTTTGCATACGATTGAAATTTAAAATAGTTACATGGTGATACTTCTACTCTTTTTCTTTTCCTGTTTGGGCGGTTCATAGCCCCGTACCGCATAGTCCGTCTGTAGGATTCTCTTTGCCGTATCCTTGATGGTCCGTTCAAGTGCATTTTTCAGCAGTGTGCCATCCTGCTTCCCCACATAAGACAGCCTGATCCGTTCATCCAGGGAGACAAAGCTGTTTTGATGGTTGAACCGGCTGTCTTTTTCCAAATTCCCGATTTGCCCGGTCTTGCAGATCCGGTCGAGTACGCCTATGTTATAATTCTTCTGGCTCTTGCCCAGATTCAACTTTTCGGCCAGTTGGTTATAACATTCCAAAGAGGGAGCCATGCTGCATTCTACCGCCGGGGTATAGTTGGCTATCATATTTGAATCCAGGAAATGAGCCTTTTGGGGAAGGTATATCTTTTTTAAGCCATGTTCAAACATGTTCGAACACTTTGACGCCTCTTTGATCAGATTGATATTGGAAGTGCTGAAATAATATATTTGCAGTTTATCCGCATCCCTGTAAACCGGCGAGAAGAAATTATCGCCAATATGCTGCAGGTATTTCTGCGCACACTGTATCCCCCTGCCGGTATCATTGAACATCAGGACTCCCTGGTTCGTATTTATTGCAGTAATCACCCTGTTGTAGATATCTTTTTCCTTTTCTTGATGGAATGCGCGGTAAGCGTTCAGTTGTTTTTTCAGCAGGGGATTGTCTTTGGCCTTTTGAAGCATTCTCTGGATGCTATCCACATTATGGATGCCATAAGGAGATGTATTCTCGTAAACGAAGGCGATATCCCGCAATGGGAAATGAGTTGCACAAGACAGTCCTCCGTTATGGGTCATGTCCTTGATGAACCTTTCAATGTTCCCCGGTTGTACAGCACCCTGATATGGTATTAAATAGACTTCTTCCTTAGGAATGTAGGAGCCTTTCAAGGCCAGTTCTGCCTGCCCGAAAAGAAATTTGCCGCCATCTGAATTGATGCCATAACGATTCTCTATGGTCTGGAAATGTTCAATCTGCCTGTTGCTGTTCAAATTGAAACCAATGTATGTACTCATATTATTTTATGGTTTAGATGAATGGTTGATTAAGATAGTCTATGCCGTTTCGACGGGTCGGGAACTTTTTTATTCTTCATTTTCTGCTCCATTTTCTGTTTTTCTTCCAGGTCTATAGTCCATGGAAAACAGGTCATGATCTTGTCCGGGCAGCAAAGGGAGATTCTTTTTTGTTTCATGGACTCATCATCCAGCCGGATATAGACAAAGTAATCCAGTTCCCCTTTTCCGGTTTCTTCAATGGCTGTTACTGTTCCTTTATAGGGAACAACGGGAGTTTCCTCTTCCGGATCGTTCTCTACAATCCGCGCTCCGAGGTACATCTGACTTTTAGGTATCATATCGCTTTATTTTAAACGGTTATTGTTATGTCTGTTCTTATTCTCAGTCTTTTTAACGGTATTCTTCTCTTCCGGCAGCGGACAGAGCAGTCCGTCCTTTATCACGTATGTCCTGACGCTTCTGCCCTGCTCAAAGTCGGCCTTGCAAAAAAGGAGATGCCTTGTCGCCTCCTTGTTGTTTTCCGGGAGATACAGTGCGTATCCCGAAGCCAGTGCCGTCTTTTGAACTTCATTCAGTTTTCGGCTTCCGACGGTGAAGGTAACGGTGGAGTCATTCAACATATTCTCAAGGGAACGGTGCCCTCTCACATCGAAATCCCTTTTCAAAATTCCATCGGCAGCCTTCCGGATTTCCGTAGACAACCGCTTGAACTTTCCCGTATCGAATTCGCCGGCAGATTTAACCTGCGTGACTTTTTCAAATTCCTTGGCATACGGCAGCAGTTCATTGAAATAGGTAAACGGTTGTTCATGAATATTCATATAACCGTTACGCATGACGGTCAGCAGCCGGTAAATGTCATGGTTCTCCCGGCTGATGGAAACCTGCGTATCCTTATTGAAATGCCAGTCGGTGGCGAATTTTATAAAATCCCCGGCTGTCGCTTCCATCGAATGGTAGCATACCGGTTTTAAACTGTCGATGAATTCTTTGGGCAGTTCGTCAAGACCGATATAGGATGCCGGATAAAAATCGAAGGAATAATCCAGTTCCATCGGTTTGCACGGCTTGTAAGCGGCATCTATGAGAGGAACCAGGTTCTTGTCCATGAACGTACTGTCGTAGACGGCCAGATGGCCGGTATCGTAGTGCGGGTCGAAGTAATGGTCCGTGATGTACCGGATGCACTCCCTGAATCCGTTCCTGCCGATCTCGTTACCGGAAAAGATAAGGTATCCGAAGTCATTCTCCACCACTTTTAAGGGGAATGTGTACCGCGGCTGGCACCGGTACAATGTCCTTTTTTCCTGTTGCTGTAATCGAAACTCCAAGTATGCGGGTTCCTGCATGAGATACTTCTTCAATATGCCGCCGTCCGGTTCATTCTTGTATTTATAGGTATAGACCGCATCACGCAGGGAAATGCGTTTGGCAGGGGGAATGCAGTGTTCTTGAAAATACGGCAGCAGTTCCTTGCTGATATATTCCTCGAAAGGGGTATGGGTATCTACCGGTGGAACCTGCCTCATGTTCGCCAGGTCAAACCGGAGCAGTTCCGTATCCGGAATATAGGGGCAGCACTCCGCTTCCTTGATATTGTCAATCAGGAATTTGCGGAACAGGCTGTCCGCATCTCCTTTCTGAATGAATGTGAGGGCATTTCGGGGCTGGTGGGGAGAGTACTGATGGTAACGGTCCATACCGACAAAAATACTTCCCGGCTTGTCGGGATCGAAAAAAGGATTTTCCATTTGGTTTCTCTTGTCCATATTTCTACAATTTAGGGTGGGTATTTCTTTTCTTTTTCACGTCCTGCTTTTTATTCAAAGCCTTTTCGATGACTGTTTTCACTTTGAACACCTGTTTGTTCGCAGGAGGATCCTTAGAAAATACGATCCGGGTGAAATCCCCGTTTATCCATGCATAGGCATGGGACGGGTTGCTTTTTGCCTCTCCCGGCAGGAAGAGTCCGTGCCCTGCCGCCAATACTTGCCGGTGAGGGGTAAAGAGCCGGACACCGTCTACGGTGACACATTCCATCGGGTCGCGGAGGATGTTCCCAACAGTCCGGTGTCCACGCACATCGTAATACTGCTTGAGGAGTTTGTCCAGCAAGGCTTTATCCTGGCCGGTTTCTTCTATCTGCTGCCGGATATCCGATGCTGTACCTTGTTTGGAAAGCTCCAGTAATTTACGGTCCTTGCTTTCTATTTCCTCCAAAATATCAGCGATATTACGGTTGCGATGGCTGCTGGTACAATGCATATTGTGGCAGAAACTACCGAAATCCTCCCAGGTCGGCTTCATCTCATTCCGGTAGACCAGCTCCATTTCCGGTGTCTTATCCATCTGCAGGTAAGCATATTCCGGGTACAGGCCTTCACCCGGATTGACATAGGATCCATCCTTTAGGACTCCTTCTGCCCGGTAAACATTTACCGGACCAAGATTGAAATGGGGATCGAAGTAATGGTCTGCCATAAATTGCAGAAAGTCCTGCCTGTTTTTCTGTCCTTCCGTCGTATCAGTAAAGAACACAAAGCCATGGGCTGTCTCTATGGCTGTATAGGATTGTTCAGGTTGCTTCATATCATTACATTTTGAGGGAATTGTTCCTTTTCGTTTTCGATACCTTTTTCAAAGCCGGTACATATGGAATGATTTTGCCGTTTTTCTCCTGATACACGGTCTTGTTTACGGGAGATTTGGTATATGCCATTACCCGGTTGCATGTCTTTTCGGCATGGAGGAAATGTAAATCTGGCATTGACTTGGATATTTGGGGACAGTAGATCCACTTTCCTTCCAGCAAGGCTTGCCTCATGGCTTCGCCGGCATCGGTTCCATTGATGAGAAACGGGACGCTCCTGTCATTCAGTGTCCTTTCCAATGTACGGTGTCCACGGACATCGAAATCCGTCAGAAGGATATTCTTCGCTTTCCAACGCATGTCATCCAGCACATCTGACAAATCTGGCCCCGAGGACTGTCCGTTGATACAGTCGTCTATCCGGGTGACATACTCCTGAAAGACATTCCGGTATCCGAAATCGGGATCATTTATTATATCCCGCTTGAATCCGTTCTCCATCAGATACAACAGTTTGCTGATATCCGCATTGTTACGGCTCGCAGGACATCCGGCAAATTCATTCAGGCGGAGAAATTCAGAAGCGCTCGGCTCCATGTCCGTTTCAAACGCCAGTTTCCACTGTTTCCTGTCACGGAAAGCCTCTTTTGAGAATACAGCATTATCAAAATCATATTCCCCTTTTCCGCTTTGGGGATTCTTCCGGTAGCAGGCATCCACCAAAGGACAGATATCGTCGGACAGGCAGTTGACGTTGTATTGCCTGACAGGACCGGGTTCGCCATGAACCCAGAAATAATTGCCGGATAACTGTTGGTAAAAGCTCTTCAATCCCTCCCGTCCCATTTTGGTATCACTGAAAAACAAGATTCCTTTGGACGTTTCCACAGCATGCAGCGGTAATTTGTAAACCGGATTATAATCATACCTGGCAGCCAGCTCATCCTGCTTCTGATGAAAATGGACCAGCTCGTCCAACTGCTGTGTGGTCAGTTTCGGAAGTTCTCCCGATATCATGAGGATATCGCTGCGTGACTGCGCAAACAGGACATTTCTCAGATTGGTACTTATTAGAGGAGCCAGTCCCTTTTCCCGGATATAGGGTAGTAATACCTGATTGATATATTCCTTTTTGGAAATATCTCCGGAGATAGCCGGTACATCCGTCATCTTCGGGAATGAATAGATTTCCAGACGGGTATTCGGTACGAAGGCGGAGTATTTGGCTTTTATCGATTGTTGGCTGAACAAGGCCATAAACGTATAGACAGGGTCTTGCCTGTCGGGATTGGCAGGATAAAGCATATAGGAGGATTCTGCATGGGGTTTCTCCTTGCCGGTTTCATAACCGACAAGGAGCTGGCCTTCACCGTCTTTCCTGAAAAGCTCGTCCAATAGTTTGGGATCATCAGAAATATAGGTTGCCATTTTTCTTACATTTTAGGTGTGATGGACGGTTTACGGGTACGCGGTTTCTTTTCCGCTTGCTGTGAGGCTTCCTCTTTTTTCCGGGGTTTTCCGGCTACTTGTACCGGTGCATGGGGCTGCTGCTGGCTTCCGTCTTGTTCCTGACCTTGTTTCTGTGCCTCTTCCAACTTCTTGGTGCTTCTTTCCCAGAGGAATTCCACCCCTCGCTCGGCGGCACTCATCTGGATGGAGGTGGCATAAAATTTTCCATTATCAGACTTGAAACGGATCGGTACTTCCTCACCGCGCACGGCAGCATCGTATTCTTTCGGAGAAAGCGTATAATCTTTCACCTTACGCGGAATGCGTGCCTGCTCTACGGGCATATGGAACAATTCATTGGTCACCGGGTCTTTGGAAAGGTAGCAGGATTTGGTTTCTTTGGTACGGTAGTCAATGACTACATCCACCGCCTTGCCGAGATTGCCGGTCTGGTTCAGGGCCTTGAGGTCTTCTTCCGTCAGGACATGTCCCCTGTAGTCTTCCCCGATCTTGGGAGCCTGACGGATGTAGTGGATGTCGAACTTGACAGCTCCGTTCTCGTCGCGGAACAGGGAGAGTTTGGCATCCCCGTTTTCACGCCCCAGCTCGGAATTTTTTGCCACACGGAAAGCGATAGCGGAAGTCTTTCCCTGCAACATTCTTTCGAGGCTGTCCTTTGCGTTCTTCAGTCCGTCCGGGGTAATGCCGTATTTGGCGGCCTGTTCCCAATTCACTTCCCGCTCGTTGAAGCGATGGTTATTATACACCCTGGTCGAAGCCAGTTCCCTTCTGACTGCTTCGTTCTGTGGTTCCTGCGCCGCTTCGATCTTTTCTTTGGCCTGCTCTACGAGCGTTTCCTTCGGCATGTTGTAGAGGGAGTAACGACCGGGATTATTGTACTGGTAGAGAAAATTCTTCCCGAAGTTGGTGAAGAAGTTTCCACGTTGGTCCACTTTGATAAACTGGTCCCTGTTCGCCTCGTTAGCTTCGAGCGTTTCCAGCTCTCCGTTCGCTGCGATTCCTTTTACACCTTTGGCTTTCTGCTCTTTCTTGTCATACGCCATCAAATACCCGTGTTCCGGGGTTGCTTCCTTGTTTTCAGGAGCTAAATTCACATCGTTCATATACGTTAATTTTAAAGATTAATGAATCATTTACGAGGGTAAAATTACTATCTTTGTCATTAAATAGTTTGATTATGAGGAAGTTGTCATTAATTGTCATGTTCTGTCACTTATTGTCATGTCCGGCTTTTGCACAGTCCCCGTCAAAGGGATATAAAGCCGGACTCAGTGCTGTCATCTACCGTATCCACTCTGCCCGGCAGTGAAAGTCTTTCATATGAGACAGCCGGTTGCCGGTTACCGTACTGGCCGATTATCCTATTCTGTATCCATTGAATGAAAGTCGGAGGAGGTATGCCGTTTCTTCCGGTTTCGGTATAAGGATGCATCCGGTGAAAAAGAAAAGGATACTCCATGCCGGAGTGGATCTTGCCGCACCCTATGGCACGCCGGTCTATGCTTCAGGAAGCGGGAAAGTCGTTGAAGCCAGGTATAGCAGCAGTTACGGCTGGTACATCGAAATCCGGCACGCGGGCGGCTTTTCCACGTTGTATGCACACTTGAGCAAATTGCATGTGAGGAAAGGGAGCGATGTACGCATAGGTCGGCATATCGGCAATGTCGGTCATACCGGCATAGCGACCGGCAACCATCTGCATTTTGAACTGAGAAAAAACGGGAAGCCGCAGAATCCGTTGCAGTGGGTGATACTAAAGGATTCCCGTTCTAAAAAGAGTCATTAATTTAATCCGTTACACAATGAACATTGAAGAAGCCAAGAGCATTCAGTTGGAGGATTATCTCCGGCGTATGGGGTTCAACCCGGTAAAACAACAAGGGGACAGTATCTGGTATTGTTCCCCTTTCCGTGAGGAGAAGACACCTTCTTTCAAGGTGAGCGCATCCCGCAACCTATGATACGATTTCGGCATCGGACAGGGAGGGGACATCATCACCCTGGCGATGGAGCTTCAAAAGACGAAGGATATCTCTTATGCGCTTAAAACGATAGAGGGACATTTTCCGGCTGCTTTCCGTCCGGTAGCAGCCTCTCCCCGGCAGGCGGAACCGCAGGCTACCGGCTACCGGCAGGTACGCATTGATCCGCTGACGAACCCGGTCTTGCTGGGATATCTCAAAGAAAGAGGCATCTTGCCTGAAATCGCAAGGGAAGCATGCAAGGAAGTGCATTTTCAGAACAAGGGAAAATGGTATTTTGCCGTAGGCTTTGCCAACCGGAGCGGCGGGTACGAGATCCGTAACAAATACCTAAAAGGCAGCATATCGCCCAAAGAGATTACCCATATCAAAAATGGCAGCGACCGTTGCATAGTGGTTGAAGGCTTTATGGATTATCTCTCATACCTCACGCTCAAGGCTACGCATCCCGGTAACGGACAGCCTAAAGGAAACGGTCCGGACTATATCGTTTTAAATTCGGTCAGCAATGTAGGCAAGGCTATCCCTGTCTTGAAAGAGTATAAGAGTGCCCTCTGCCTACTGGATAACGATTCCGCCGGAAGGCAGGCTTTTCAGCAGATGGCGCAAGCCGGATGCCCGGTCAGGGACAAGTCCGACTGCTACCGGGAGTATAACGATTTGAACGATTACCTGTTGGGCAGGAAGATGGCGCAGGAGAACAAGACGGATCATCAGCACGAAACAGCCCCGAAGCTGATTGAAAAGCCTGCAAAGAAACAGTCCGGTTGAAAATTATAAAATACTGGTCCTTGTCTGATGCATGAAAGGCAGGCAATAAAAAAGAGAGTCAAATCCCTGCTGGAGGGAATTTGGCTCTCTTTTTATTGCTACCCGGCTACCACCGGATATTTATTCTTAATAATTTCTGATCAGCAATTCATTGACCGCTTCTCTTTTCTCGGCTATGGAACAGATGGAACGGAAGATGCTGATTCGCTGGATATGGAAACCGGCATAGAGGTCGTCGAAGAAGGTGTTCTCAGGGTTCTTTTGCCGGGGATCGGAGTTGGAAAGCATTCATTTGGCACCGGTTTCACCTATTCCCTTGCAGAAATTTGCCAGGTTGATCTGCTCTTCATCTCCGAAGTCCTGTGGCATGTAGGAGGTGCAGGAGTTACCCTCATTGACCGGCTTATAAGGCGGGTCAAAATAAAATAGGGAGTTGGCTCCGGTGTATTCTGCGGTCTGCCGGTAGTCACCGTCCAGAATCACAACATCTTGCAGCAGCTTGTGGTTAAAGCGGATCAGTTCCTCTTCCAACAGTTTTACCCGTCCCCCGGCACCAAAAGTGACGGACAGCTTTCCGCTATGGTTCACGGAGTAGATGCCGTTATAACAGGTACGCATGAAGAAGATAAACAGGGCGGCACGGGTGATGTTATTCGGGTTTCCTTCATTGTAGTAGGTACGTTTCTCCATGAAGTAGACCCTTCTTCGGGTATGTTCCTCCAGCGCGATGTATTCGTCCTGTATCCGGGCAAGCACTTTAATAAGCTGCTCCGGGGATTCCTTGATGACGCGGTAGACATTGATCAGAGCCTCGTTGGAGTCGTTGATGACGCAACGGATTTCCGGATAGGCTTGTCTTATTCAGAAGAAGAGGGCGCCGCCACCGACAAACGGTTCTACATAGGTATCCATCTGTCCGAAGTCTTTCGGAAGGGATTCGATAAGTACGGGAAGCAGTCTTCTTTTACCTCCCACCCAGGGGAAGCAGGGTTTTCCCGGCAGGTTGGCCGGAGAACTTTTCTTTTTTTCCATGTTTACAACATTTAAATGATTAATAAATTAAATAGGGATTATTCATCGTCTGCCGTTTCCAGCAGGTGTTTCAAGTTGGGATCATTTTGGATGCGAAGCAGCTCTTTTTCGATGATTTGCGTCACGTCTTCCTTGATTTGATAGTAGTTCCTTTCGATTTCCTCTTGCATGTGGTCCTTACCATCCGCACCGGTAAAGTCGGTTATGACGGGGATAGGCTTGTAGGCTTTTGTTTCGGCGGCTACCCGTTCATTGTCCACCACGATCTCGCAATGGAATATCTTCTGTTCTATCTTCTCCCCGAAGTTGTCGCAGACACTGCCGACAAACTCTCCTTGCGAGAGGTTGGAGATTTTGGAGGCAGGTATCAGCGAGTCGAGCTGGGTACTGATATTGGTTGAGGTGTCTTCACGGGTCATATTAATGGATTTGCGCTGTTGGAGCACTTTCCCAAACCTTTCAGAAAGGTTTTTCGCTGTTTCTCCGACCACTTGCCCGGAAAAGATATTTCCAATTGTGTTCTGGATCACCCGCGCCTCCTTATCACCGTAGTCACGTATTAACTGGCTGAAATCCTGTGCTCCCAGACATACTGCCACTTTGTTGCTACGGGCGGTAGCGATCAGGGTGTCAAGTCCTTTAAAGTAAAGTGTGGGAACCTCATCCACTAGAATAGAGCATTTGAGCCTGCCTTTTCGGTTGACCATTTTAACGATACGGGCATTATACAATCCTAACGCACATGAGTAAATATTCTGTCTGTCAGGGTTATTGCCGACGCACAAAACTTTGGGTTCCTCCGGATTATTGATATCCAGCGTGAAGTCATCTCCGGTCATAATCCAATATAAGGCAGGTGAGATCAGCCTTGATAGCGGAATTTTGGCGGAAGCTATCTGCCCTTGGAGCTGCTCCATCGCACCACCTTTCCATGCATCCATAAAAGGTGACAGGTAATTCTCCAGCTCCCGGTAAGAGGTCAGTATGGTGAACAGGTCGGAATACGGTTTATTCAATAGCTCTATGGCATGTGGGAAGGTGCAGAATTTCCCGTTTTCATAGATTTTAAGATACCAGATCACCGCCGCAAATAGCACAATCGGGCTTTCTACAAAGAAATCTCCCTGCTTTTGAATCCAACTCTTGTTCAAATTTAACATGATTACATACGCTGATTCGTATGCATCCGCGATATCGGATAGAAACGAAGGATTGAGGGGATTGCACCGGTGGCTGTATCTGGGATCATCGAAATTAATCACATAAAATCCGACCGGCTTGGCATACTTATCCTTGTTTTTAAGCAGCTGGTTATAAGCAATTATGCTTAAATCCGGATACTTAAAATCATAGATATAGGCGGCGAATCCTTTCTCTATCTGCTGGCGGATATAGTTATTGATGATGGCATAACTCTTTCCTGATCCCGGCGTGCCTAATATCAATGAGGCGCGGAAGGGATTAATCACGTTTATCCAGCCTGAATAGGTCTTTCGTTGGTAACGGAAACGGGTGGGCAGGTTTACCGAGTATTCATTGGCAATCAACCTGCGCTCCTGCATGAAGCTCTCGTTCTCGTCGTTAAAGACGTCATCCATGAGTTGGTTCTTCAACAGGCGGCTGATCCAGGTTCCGGCGGTAAGCAGGCTGATATATCCGGCAGCTACGGTAGCTACATATAATAAGGTTAGAAGCGCGACGGGGAAGCGTGCCGTCAGTAAGAGCTCGCTACCAAAAAAGAGCAGCATCCCGGCTATAAGGTAACAGCCGATACTCCTTCATGACATCTCCACGTCCTTCCGTCCTTTCGCTCCCATGCAGGAGAAGAAAAGGAAGAGCAGACTGAAGGACTTGCTCACCAGCGAATGGGAAAACAGCCCGGTATCCCGCTGGAAATTGAGCAGTATCTTGTCCACGACACCGATGTTCAGGTTCATGGAAAGAAAATAGGGATAGCAGAAATAATAGACATTCATCACTAAAAATAGGATGCTGATGGCCCTCATGAAGTCAAGGTTCTTATTGAGCCCTCTGGTTTCGTCTTGTGACATAAGCGGTATGATAATTAATGGTGATACATTTTATTAGCCCAGATGCGGACCTCTGCGTTTTCTCTTTTTCTTTTTCCCGTAAGGGCTTTGCGTCAGGTCGTCTGCCGGATACGGATAGGATTCCAAAGAGAATATATCAAGCAGTCCTTCCACCAGCTCCGTCTCTTTCATTTCCGGTTCGGACGGATGGATAACAGGGGCTTCTTCAGTCTTTTCCGGTGGGATCGTGCCGTACTTCCGGTTTATAACCGATGCCGAATATTCTTTGCCCAGAAGCGAGCCCTTGAATACGGTCTTTGAGTTATGGTCGATGTAGGTCACGCCATAGATCACACCGGAATCGTTCTGCCAGAGTATGGCGGCAATGCCTTTTCCAGAAAGTTCCTGCAGGAATCCCTGACGGGTGGGCTGTCCTTGCAGGGCGGTAGCGATAGCTTCCTTCGTCTGTACGGGTACGGGATGTCGGGCAATTCATTGTTTGCTTTTCACAAATTTCTTTTGGAGTGCCTCGTAGCCTACGCTTTTACCGATCTTGCTGGATTTGATGGCTACGCCGGTCCGTTCTCCTTTTTCATCGGTAGCCGCATAGACCAGTCCATGATAGGTCTTTCCCTTTATCGTCTTGTGGGCCTCTTCCACCGTTACATGGAAAAGGCCAAGCAGGGCTTTAAACTCCTTGACGGATTGGAACTTGTATCCCTGCATGACGGGCTTGACCACATTGGCTATCTGATGCTTGATATCCCCCTTCCGGTAATCGACGGCAGTCAGCGGCAGGGATTCCCGTCGCTCCATCTTCTCGGCGGGTAACAGATGGTATTTCCTCTCCAGCTCCCGGCAAACAGCGGTCGAGCGTTGCCATTCTTTGTAATCTTTAATTTTCTTTCCCTGCTCGTCAATACGCAGGGAGACGATATGGATGTGGGGCCTGCCGATATCCTCATGCCGGTAGATGATATAGGGTTGGTTGCCATATCCCATTTTTTCCATGTATTCCTGGCCGATAGCGGTCAACTGTTCATCGGTCAGCACATCGTCCGGGTGTGGATTTAATGAAATGTGGATAACGGGCTTCTCAGTCCGGCGGTTAGCCGCCAGATACGGTTCGAAGGAACGGATGCAGTGCTGGATGGTCGGATGGCCGTCTGCCGGTTCCATGATCCGGTTTCATGCCAGTGGCCGTGCCTGCTGCTTGTCCACTTTTTCTTGATTGTAGTATAATGCCCCGTAAACGGAGGCTCCTGATGTTATTTTTGCAACCATTGTTCAAATTCTTGGGTGAGACGGATAATCTCCCGGTTGAGAGATATTAGTTCAATAGTCAGTTGCTCCAATTTATAGAGCATGGCAAGAGCCTTCTTTTCGGATAGTCCGGTATGCAGAGCTTTGACTGCCTGGTTATAGTTTACTCCGATCCGGCGGTATTCGCTCTGCAGGTTGGTCAGCTTGATGTAGTAGTCCGTTGCCGCCTTATCTATTTTCACGACTTTCATCGGTTTGTCGAAAAGGGCGGCAAGGATGAACTGGGATTTATTATTAGCTCCCGAATTCTCAAAGAGCCTCTCAAACTCGATGTTCTGGAGTTCGTCCAGACGGAATCCGTAATAATAAGAATGAAGTTCTGATTCCTCTTTGGGATTCCGTCCGCCTCTTCATTTGCTCGAAGTGTCAGCCCGTCCGGGTTTGCGTGTACTATTGATTTTAGCCATATCTTTTCAGGTTTTATTTATCCGGCAGCAAAATAAGTGATAATTTTGATACGAACCTAAAATCGGAAAGTGACTACAAATGACAAGAGATGACTATTTGTGACAGGGGGTAAAAATACCCCTGTTCACTTCCCGTTTCCGCAAGCCGCGATGTTCTTTTCAAAGGTTTCCTTTAGTTTGGGCAGCAGGACGGAATAGTTCTTTTTGCGCCGGGCAAGGTCGGCACGCAGGTCATATGGTTTGGGAATGGCAACATTGAAGAGTTTCTCAAAAGCGGAAACGATACCGGCGAAAGAGAGGCGTTTGCCGCTTTCGTCCGTAATCAGCCCGCTGTAATCCAGCGAGGAGATCAGTTCCATCAGGTTGACCAGCGAACCTTTCCAATGGAGCGATGAAAGAAACGAGGAAGGTGTCGTGATGGTTCCGGGGTACTGTACACCAAAATTGACCAGCTCTATTTCCGCCTCCACCAGCAGGAGGCATTTGTCCAGATAGAATTCGGCTACTGCCGTGTGGAAATGTCCTGTTCGGGTGAATAACTTCTTTAGGGAAATCAGTTCTACCTTGCTGTGAAGCAGATGGCGCAGCCTTTCCGATACGGAAACCGATTCGATGGCGAGGTCGTAAAGGTATTGTTCATATTCGGTATAGGAGGAAGAGAATTCTTCATCGGAAACTGTCTGTTTTGGGCTTGAAGCCAGAGATAAATAATTGAATATACGGCATTCTGTAAATGGTTTCATACGGCATACATTTGATTTGTTTATACCGGAGTAAGCCAAATGAAATGCCTCTGCTATCGTTTAAAGCTCTATACCTTTTTAAAATACTGACAATCAACAATAAACAAATTTCATATAGAAACGGGTGTAAATAAAAAGTGTAAGCCGTCCTTGACAAGAATGTTAGGACGGCTTACACTTTTGTAAACCTCATTTGCTTCGGGTTATCCTCCGGTCAGTCGATGATATGGTATTTCCTTAGTTTCTCATACAGGGTAGTCCGGCTGACATTGAGCAACCGGGCCGCCTTGGAACGGTTGTCACCCGTCTTTTCAAGGGTCTGGAGAAGCAACGCCTTTTCTTTTTCTTCTTCCGTCCACTGCGTTTCTTCTTCTTTAGGAAGGGAGATTTCAAGGTTCAGGTCTGAAACGGAAATCCATTGCTCTTGGCAGATGAGTACGGCTCGACCTATTACATTCTTCAGTTCACGGATATTCCCCGGCCAGGGATATTCCAGCAGTGCCGCCTCTGCCAGCCGGTCAAAGCCACGAAACGATTTATGGGCCTTGGCGCAAGTGAGTTTCAAGAAAAAATAAGCCAGAGGAAGGATGTCTTCCCGGCATTCTGCCAGTGTAGGAATCCGCAGAGTGAACTCATTGAGCCGGTGGAACAGGTCTTCCCGGAAGCGTCCTTCTCCGATGGCTTTTTCCAGATTCTCATTGGTGGCGGCAACCAGCCGGATATCAAAAGAGTATTCTTTCGTGGAACCTACCGGCTTGCAGCGTTTCTCTTGCAAGGCCCTGAGCAGGAGCATCTGTGTCTTATAGGAAAGGTTGCCTATCTCGTCCAGAAACAATGTCCCTCCGTTAACGGCACGGAACAATCCGACCTTGTCGCTTTCCGCACCGGTAAAGGCTCCCTTCTGATGACCGAAAAACTCGGAGGCGGCAAGCTCATCGGAAATGGCCCCGCAGTCGATAGCCAGATACGGCTTGTTCTTCCGATGGCTCCGGGCATGTATCTCGGCTGCAATGTGCTCCTTCCCGGTGCCGGAAGCCCCACGGAGCAGAACGGAGATGTCGGCACAGGCAATCATCTCTATCAGACGGTACATCTCATGGGCTTTGGGGCTTTCACCTCGGTAGAACTCCTGTTCGTTATCGTTTTTATCCAGTATCTCCGTTATCAGAGCCAGGAGATTGTCTGGCTGCACAGGCTTACACAGGTAGTTGATGGCTCCCAGTTGCATGGTTGTCACCGCATTCTCCACCTGTCCGTAGTTGGTCATGATCAGAAAAGGGATAGAGTAGTACTTCTCATTCATCCATTTCAGGAGCGAGGTGCTATTTCCGTCCGGCAGGCGCAGGTCTGCCAGTATTAGGTCGAACTCCTTTTGCCCGATGGCTTTACGGGCATTCGCAAGGGTTGCCACGCATTCGGTTTTCATCCCTTTTTTCACCAGCCAGTTGCTGATGCTACGGCTGAACACAATATCATCTTCAATAATCAGGATTGTTTTCATAGGCTTTCCTCCCGTATTTTTCAGCGTATACTATCAGTTTTTCCACTGCCCGGATGATGTCCCGCATTTCCATGGATTGTCTATTGGTCCACTCTGTCGCAGGTTCTGTCACCAGTTCCCGTAAATGAGACAAGGGGAAATCCAGACGGACGGTTTCCCATAGGGGCAGGTTCTTATGCAGGATGGAGGCGGCGGCCTCCTTGTCTTGTCGGTCTAAGGCAGCGGTTAATGCGGCAAGGTCTTTCCGGCTCTCTTCGATAAACAGGGCGAGCATTTCCTCCCTGTTGTCCTCTCCTGAAAGGATGAGTGAGAAATCGGGAGCATACTCCTTTCTGTCTTTTTCTCCTATCACTTGTGCCACTGTATTTATCAGTTCTTCCATAGAGAATGGTTTATGGATGCAGCCCGAAAAGCCGCCCGACAGATACTCGTTGTCATCATCCACCCGTGCCGTTACCGCTATGACGGGGATTGTCTTTGCGTTCTCCATATTGGATGCCCGGAGCAGTTCAAGTATTCCGTAGCCGTCCGTTTCAGGCATCTGTATATCCGTCAGCAGCAGGTCATATCTTTGTGACCGTAGCCGGGTAACCAGTTCACGGCTGGTCTGGCAGCAGTCGCACCGCACTCCGTTACGGTTAAACATCTCTTTGGTAATGTTCAGTTGCATCCGGTCGTCATCAATGACCAGTACGTTGATTCCATCCAGATGATAATCAGTAGCGATGCGTGTCTCATCCATCTGGGTGGATTCATCCGCCTCAAGGAGTGGCAGGAATGCGGTAAACGTGCTGCCTTCACCCGGTTTGCTTTTTACGGTAAGGCTTCCCTGCATCCCGGAGACCAGCCTGCTTGCAATGGCCAGCCCCAATCCGAAACCGGGAACATTACGGGCATTGTCCAACCGTTCAAAAGCTGTGAATATCCGGGTTGTTTCTTCCTCCGTCATCCCGGTACCGGTGTCCTGTACCGAGAAATGCAATTCTTTATTCCGGTATTCCGCTTGCAGGCGGATTTCACCTTGCCGGGTGAATTTAATGGCGTTGGAAAGCAGATTGTTCAGGATTTGCTGGAGCTGGGAACGGTCACCGCTTACTACCACATCCAGACCGGAAAAGGCGGTTGTCAGCCGCAGCTTTTTCTTTTTGGCCAGCGAACCGTAGTTCCGGGCTGTTTCGCTGAAAAGGGTCTCCAGCCGGAAAATCGAAAGGATGGGTTTGTTCCTGCCGGTATCCAGCAGGTAGAATCCGATCAGCGTATTGACCAGCCCGATCATGTAATCGGAAGAATGGAGTATATTTTCCGCATACTCGTCCTTGCGGCTCTTCTTTTCTTCCCCGGGGAGCAGTTCGGCGCATCCTTTGATAGTAGCCAGTGGCGCACGAAGGTCATGAGCGATGGTGAGCATCATGCGTTTTCTGGATTGTAGGAGCTCCGTGTTCTCACGATTGGAGGCTTCCAGCTGACGCTGATACTGGTTTATCCTGTTCAGATCCCGGTGGATGATAAGATACAGGAGGACGGTCAGCAACGAGATGAGGACAGCCAGCAGAGAGACCGTATGGAACGAGCGGTCGCGTGTGGAAATGAATTGCCTGTAACGCTCATCAAGCCGTATTCCAGCATCCGCCTCAAAGTCCCTGACAATCCGGTGTAGCCTGTGGTTCAGGTCCGTGTTGTTACTGTACAGGAGGTCCATCTGTTCCAGCAGCCTTTCCCGTTCGGCTTTCTGCATGTCGGTCACCTCCCTGTCAAGGGAGTGCAGCATGCTCGTGACAGATGTGGTACCCTGATGTTTACCAATGGACTGTCGCTGGCGTTCCAGCTGTTCCTTCTGCTGCAGATAGGCCGATTTTTTCCTCCCGGGCCTGATGAATGACCAGAAACCCTTCTTCGGAGTTTCCTCCTCCTTCTTTTTCTCGGCAGGAAGGACATCCGCCTGCTGGATATGGGACACGATTGCCGGAATCTTGCTGTTCACGATCTCGCCGGTCTTGCGCAGACGCCCGAACGTGTCCATGACCGTGTCTAACAACAGTTCCTTTCTTTCCAGCAGCAGGCATAACGAATCTATGCGCGACTGTTGTTCGGGAGACTTCACATACCTTTTCAGTGTCTGCAACATGTTACAGACACTGTCTTTTTTTGTGTGGTAGAGTCCAAGGTCGCTTTCATCCCAGACGCTGGCTGTTTCACCGTAAGTGGCCAGTCCCAGCAAGCCCGCGTATGTTTCTCCGGCCAGATGCCGGATACAGGCCAGTTCATGCTCATCCTGTCGCAGGCTGTTCCGCCTCGTCTGTTCCTTGCGGAAGATATGAATGGTCAGGACGAGCAGGAGAAGCAGTATGACATATCCTAAAAGGATTTTAAGTTTCAACCACATGGAAGTCTTCATTCTTATATTGGAATCCTACAAAAAGGCGTGTTCGCTCATATAAAAGGGAATAATAGAAACTTATGATAAAAGTTTATTACTGTTTCAAACCATTTGAGGATACCTCGCAAGTTTGCTATCACACAGTTGATCTTTTAATCTTTTTTTATACTCACAGAAAGGATAGGAACCTGCTTTTTATGACTGAAACATATCACATCCCCTTTATTGGACATTACATTCTCATTCGATCATATTGTTTTCATTTCGGCTCATCCGTTTCTTCACCCGTTCTACTGCTTCCGATACAATTTCTTTGTTTTCAAAGCGTTGTGTATAATTGGTATAGTCTGGATGAATCCGTTTGTAGGTCGGGTCAAGAAACAAAGGACTGGAAATAATATGGTCCGCTGTCGAACGGTTACAACAGAAAACTATATTTTCAACTCCCGCCAGCCGGGTCAGTGCCTTTACATCCGTGTCATGTGGCTGCAATATCATCGGATCCGTGAAAAAGAACAAATAATCAATCTCTCCTTCCACAATACGTGAGCCCATTTGCTGGTCACCACCTAAAGGACCGGATTTCAGAATCGTGATATCCCATTCTGTTTCAGGATGTTTCTCTTCGAGCGCTTTTTTAATGAGTGTACCGGTGGTTCCCGTACAATAGAACTTATGCCCTATCAGACGTTCCGAGTTCCAAAGAACCCATTCTATCATGTCCTTTTTCATTGCATCGTGTGCAACCAGACCGATTTTACGAACAATTGTTTTCATCATAATAATAAAATATGGTTTATGTGATAATATAATTAACAATATCCAACAGCTTTATAAAAAACAGGAGAATGACTGTATGAGTTTGAGCAGCTCCTTGTTCGCCCGGCTGTCCACGGTGGCTTCCCGCCTCTCCTCAAACAAAGTAAGCGTTGCGGAGCATTCCCCGCAGATATCAATGCCGACTACACGTTCCTTTCGAAGGACAATTGCCAGTAATTCCTCCAGTTCCTGCAGGCTGAAAGACCCTTGATCCCAGTCTGTTACTGCGGATGCCGGGTTCAGGACATCCTTGTCTATGGACAAGTAAACCGGTCCTTCAATATACGCAGAGGAGAAATTGTGCCAGCCCTTCTCGTGAGCTAACGTCGCTTCGCTATAAAAACTGACTCGTTGTCCGTATTCTTCCGGTACGGTGCGTATCAGTTTGTCCGATGCACCGACTATCACCACTTTCTTGCAAAGCATATTCCAGTCTAACATGTCTTTTACCCAGCTCCCACAAGAAAGCATGCCCTTGAACAAGGGAGGCTGCATGTCGGGGTGATGGTCGAATACAATCAGAGAGAACGGAACTCGAAGTTTGTCTGTCCATAATTTGGTCAGGTAATGATAATTGCCCGAATCAATGAAATGGATACCTTCCGCTGGATAACCGGCAATCACCCGCTTCAATTTTCGTATCCCCTCCTTGTCACAGTAACCTCTCGTTCCAGAAAGGTGACGGCAGTCTAGCCAAATGAACTGATTGTTCCGTGCAAATACCTCATGGGCATACACACCGGTGAAGTTCATGATGACAACCGGCCAGACGGTTTCTCGGTCCGCCTTCTTCTTACACCGTCCATTTGTCAGTAACTCTTGCTTATTCATGTCCGTTCAGAACCATCGTACATAACAAAAATCTTGCCGGTGAGGTAACAGGGGATGGTTGGGATACATTCTGAATGCCTGTTTGAAGCTTCCAGCGCTGAACATTCTGGTTATTGCCTTGAAAGTGTATAGGTTTCCGTCTTTGGATGTCAAAGAAAAAGGAATGACCTCATGGATGCGATCCTCATTCTCCTCATGCCGTATAATGACCGATTCCAATCCGATCGCGTTGTCCAGCCCTTTCTCGTCAATGACGACCGTCATCTCGTATTCCTTACCAGCCTCCACCGTGGCGTCCAATCCTTTTCCCGCATTCACGGAAACGATTTCCACGGCATTCCATCTGCTGTCGACAGCTGCCTTCCAGCCGGCAAGCGTTTTCGCCTTTGCATAATTGTCCGCCGCCAAAACATGAAAGTGTTCCGACAACTTGTTGTAAAATCCGTCATAGTAGTCATCCAGCTGTCTTTTCATCGTGAAGCGGGGAGCTATTTGCGCAACCGAGTTCTTGATGTACTTGACCCAGGTTTCCGGATAGTCTTTTTCTTTCCGTTCATAATATAACGGCAGGATATTATGTTCCAGCAGGAAATAAATTGTTTCCGCATCCAGTTGGTTCTGGTACTGTTCATCCTGATAGGTGGCCTTGTCGGTGATGGCCCATCCCGCCTCCTTGCGGTAGCCTTCGTACCACCAACCGTCCAGCACGGAGAAGTTGAGTACGCCGTTCATCAGAGCCTTCTCACCGGAAGTTCCGGAAGCCTCCGCAAGACGGGTGGGAGTATTCATCCAGATGTCAACCCCAGAAATAAGATGCCGTGCCAGGTCCATGTCATAATTCTCAAGGAAGATGATTTTACCCAAGAATTCAGGACGGCGGGATATCTCCACAATCTGCTTGATGAGCCCTTGCCCGGCAGTGTCGTTTGGATGGGCTTTTCCTGCAAAGACAAACTGTATGGGATGTTCCTGATTGTTCACAATCCGCGCCAGACGATCCAAATCGGTAAACAAAAGATGAGCTCTTTTGTAAGTTGCAAAGCGCCTTCCGAAGCCGACAAGAAGAGCATTCGGATTAAACTTCTCGAAAATGGAGACACCCAATGCCGGGTCAACCTGGCTTTTGAGCCAGTCCCGGCCGCATTTCCACTTGATGTAGGATATCAGTTTGGTTTTCAACCTTTTCCGCATGTTCCATATCTCTTCATCGGGTATATTATAAACGCCTTTCCATATTTCCTGATTGGACTGGTCGTTCATGAAATTCTCATCGAAATTGTCCTTAAACAGCTTTTTCCACTCCGCCGTACACCAAGTGGGAAAGTGTACGCCATTCGTCACATAGCCCACATGGTTCTCTTCCGGGAAATAGCCTTTCCAGAGAGGCGCGAACATCTGCTGTGAAACGGACTTGTGCAGCTTGCTGACACCGTTTACCGCCTGGCTGGTTTTGCAGGCGAATACCGACATGCAGAAACGTTCTCCCTTGTTGCCCGGAGTTTGCCGTCCGAGGTTCATCAACTCGTCCCACGTAATGCCCAGCTTATCAGGATATCCTTTCATATATTTATTGAAAAGCCCCTCATCGAAATAGTCATGGCCGGCAGGCACAGGTGTATGCACAGTGTAAAGCGAGGAAGCCCTAACCAGTTCCATGGCTTGTCCGAAGTCCAGGCCTTCGGATATATAGTCGCATAACCGCTGGATATTGATCAGTGCGGCATGCCCCTCGTTGCAGTGATATACATCTTTCTCGATGCCCAATACTTTTAATGTCATCATTCCTCCGATGCCGAGCAGTATTTCCTGCTTGAGCCGGTTTTCCCAGTCACCGCCATACAGGTGATGGGTAATCGGACGGTCGAACTCGCTGTTCAGTTCATTGTCCGTATCCAGCAGGTAGAGGGAAACACGTCCCACATTGGCCTTCCATACATTGGCATGGACCGTGAAACTGTCGGCATAGGGAACATGGATTACCAGTTGTCGCCCGTCAGGCTGCATCACTTTCTCTATCGGAAGCTGCCCGAAATTCTGTGGGTCATAATGAACCTGTTGCTGCCCGTCCATCGCCAGAGCCTGGTCAAAATAGCCATAACGATATAAAAGCCCTACAGCGCAGAGGTCTACGTTACTGTCCGAAGCTTCCTTCAGATAGTCACCTGCCAATATGCCCAGACCGCCGGAATAGATTTTAAGAACCCTGTCCAGACCATATTCCATGCTGAAATAGGCAACTGACGGACGGCTGTGGTCCGGCTCCACATCAAGATACGCCTTAAAAGTGGAATATACGTTTTCCATCTTACGCATGAAGTTTCCGTCATGTGTCAGTGCCTCCAGCTCTTCATAATCCATCCGTTCCAGAAACAGTACCGGATTCTGTTCCGCCTCTTCCCATAGTTCCGGGTTCAAACCACTATATAAACTCTTCGCATCCTCGTTCCAGGTCCACCAAAGATTATGTGCCATCTCCGCAAATCTCCGCAATTCTGCCGGAAGGTGTGAACCGACTGTAATCTCCCTCCATTGTGGGACGTTTACATGATAACTTGAATATTCCATAACATTTTACTTATTTGATAGTTCATGATTTTTTTCTGTGGAGGTTTCTCCTGTTTCCGGTTCTTCCTGTGGAAATGTCCCGGCTGTACCCTGGAAATTCTCGAGGAACTGTTTTTCCATACTTAGCGATCGTTTCCGTATCCGCTTGGAAAAATAGATAACGACAATGATCAGGAAAGATAATATCAGTCCTGACCCCAAAGCGACATTGAAAAGACGGATGATGATACCCATTACGATAATGATACAGATCAACACCTTGATCACTATCATTGATACCAGCAGCCCCCTGTTGAACCTGTTGTCCGCCCAAAGTTTGCGGAATTCGACGGAATTGTTTTTCTTCATGATGATGGCGCACAAAAACGGGGATATGATAAGGAGGACAAGAACGAAGCTCAGCAGGCTTCCTTTCATCCCCGGAATACGTCCCATTACCAGAGGATACGCATAGGAGAAGAACAGCGCTATGAAAAACAGGCATACCACCAGATAAAGGGTGACGGATACCAACATGGACCTGATGAGCTTGTGCCAGGAGCCTTGATGTCTTGTGGTCATTGTTCCAGAAGAATAATGCGTCAGGTAATCTTTCAGGAATTGTGGCAAGTGCCTGTCTGCAAAACAGTAGACGGGATCCGACAGTCTTATCATATAAGGAGTAAGGAAAGTGGTGATGACCGATACTGCCACTATGACCGGATAAAGGTATTTGTCCATTACATTCAGACTGATTCCTAACGAAGCGATGATGAACGCAAACTCACCCACTTGTGCCAGGGAAAAGCCGGCTTGTATCGCAATCTTTAGCGGTTGTCCGGAAAGCAACACGCCGAAACTCCCGAACAGGACCTGCCCGCATAGGACCAGTGCCGTCAGGATAAAAACAGGAACGGCATATTCCCATATCATGGCAGGGTCGATCATCATTCCCACTGATACGAAGAAAACGGAGGCGAACAGGTCCTTTACCGGTTGCACGATATGTGCGATTTCTTCCGCTTTATCTGTTTCTGCCAGCAGGGATCCCATGACGAACGCACCCAGCGCGGCGGAGAATCCCGCCTTTGTCGCTATCATCACCATTCCCAGGCATAGTCCCAGGGAGGTTGTCAACAGTATTTCATTGCTAATAAAGCGGTTCAATCTTTTCAGAAGGGTAGGAATCAGATAGATTCCCAATGCTGACCAGAAAATAAGAAAGGCCGCAAGTTTCAATATGCTCTCCAGCATTTCGAAGCCTTCAAAATGCTTGCCTACAGCCAATGTGGAGAGGACCACCATCATGATTACCGCCACCACGTCCTCAATGATTAGTATCCCCAGGACAATACCGGTAAATTTCTGATCGAGAAGCCCCATGTCACTGAATGCTTTGAATACGATGGCGGTGGAGGACATGGACAGCATTCCGCCCAGAAAGATACAGCTCGTGTGTGAGAAGCCCATCGCATTGCCTGCCGTATATCCCAGGAACATCATGCCGCAGACGATGATAACAGTGGAGAATATGGCCGAGGCTCCCACACTTATCAGCTTTCTGAACGAGAAATCCAGTCCTATGGCGAACAGGAGGAAAATAACACCGATATCCGCCCATATCTTGATATTGGCCTGGTCGGAAACAGTCGGGAATAGGGAAATGGAAGGACCTGCCATAATACCGGCCACAATATATCCCACTATGACCGGCTGTCCCAGCCATTTGAAAATGACGGTTATGATACCGGCTATAATCAAGATAGTGGCAAGGTCTGATATTAAAGGGGCAACTTCCGACATAGGAGTAACATTTTATATGGACAACTCGTTAAGGACACGGATCAGGTTTTTGTCAATGGGCTTGTCGTTCTTGATAGCCTGGTCAAAAGGAACATAGACAATCTCATTGTTATGTATGCCTACCATGATATTGTGCTGGTCCTCCATCAGGGCCTGTATGGCGGCCTCACCCAGCCGGCTGGCCAATATGCGGTCGTTGGCACTTGGCGCTCCTCCCCGTTGTTTTGTTTCATTCTGCCAATATAGCTTTCAGTTTTTTCCGGTAGTGAAAAATACGGCTCTTTATAGTTCCCAAACTCACGCCGGTTCTTTCCGCTATCTCACGGTATTTGAATCCTGACAGGTACATCTCAAAAGGTATGAAATGTGACTCCGGTACACTTTTGATGGCATTACGTATCTTTTCCAGGTCATAGTTCTTGTCCACCTCCTCTGTACGGGACTCGTCCATGATCCGCGAATAATATGCAGGATCGGAGGATATGTACAGGCGGGTATGACCGACCTCCGCCCGGTAACCGTTGATAAACGTGTTGCGCATGATGATAAACAGCCACCCTTTGAAATTCGTGTTCTTGTTGTAACTTTCTTTGTGAAGCATTGCCTTGAGCAGGGTATCCTGCAACAGGTCTTCCGCCTTCTCCCTGTTAGCTGTCAGTTTGTACGCAAAACGGAACAGTTCGTCCTGTACGCCAAGTAGTTCTTTTTCAAAATTGAATTCCTTCATCGGTTGTGCCGGTTCCCTGTTCCGGAAGTGTCTGTTAAAGGTCGGACGGCTTTTCCGAACAAGAAAAGCCTGTCCGACCTTACGACATTCCAGATCTGGAATTATTTAACCTCGATAGCCTTGAAAGTTTTTTTGTTTTTCTTCCTCCTTCACTTTCGGGATTTCAATGGACAGAATCCCGTGTTCGACTTTTGCGGAAATCTTATCCTTCTCCACGTTTTCAGGTAGCAGGATGGTCTGCTGGAACTTGGAATATGAGAATTCGCGGCGGAGATACTTCTTGTCTTTCTTCTCCTCCTTCTTCTCTTCTTTCTTTTCCATGCAGATTGTCAGGTTGTTGTTCTCGTCAACATTCACCTTGAAATCATCCTTTGTCATTCCGGGAGCCGCCATTGTCCTGGCAGGAGCCGTAACTCCCGTTTTTGCCAGCCACTCATTCTCGAAGAAATCGTTAAAAATACTCGGCAACCAGTTTGAGTTTGTTTTTACCCCTCCTTTTTTAAATTGTCATTCTCAATGACATTGATGGCAGGTCTCCGAGGAAATAGTCCCTGACAAGCACCGGCCGTTCATCAAATTCGAATACTGCCGTGGGCAGGTTCAAGAGGGATATGTCCGTATCGGAAATATTCTTGAGATGCTTGACTATCCCGCGCAGACTGTTTCCATGGGCAACGACAAGCAGGTTGTCCCTATGCATCAATGTGGGTAGGATGACACATTCCCAATAGGGCATGACACGCATGACGGCATCCTTCAGGGATTCAGTCCGTGGCAGTTCCATTTCGGGAACACCGGCGTAACGGGTGTCGTTCCCCGGATAGCGGGGATCGTCTTCCTTCACCGGCTCGGGCGACACGCCGTAACTTCTCCGCCAGATATGGACTTGTTCCTCGCCATATTTGTCTGCTGTCTCCCTTTTGTTAAGTCCCTGAAGTATGCCGTAGTGTTTCTCGTTCAACCTCCAGCTATCCCGCTTCTTTCAGCATATCACCGGCTTTACAGGCTTCTGCGATCCCCTTATCACTCAGGTCTACATCGGTCCAACCGGTAAAGCGGTTTTCCTTGTTCCATAGGCTCTCGCCATGTCTCAACAATACGATCCTTTTCATGCCATATAGTTTTTATGCAACGGTTATCGAAGGATCCAGATAGACATCCTGAATGGTGTTCAGAAGCGAGACCCCGTCTTTCATCGTCTTCTGGAAGGCTTTTCTCCCACAGATAAGTCCCATACCTCCGGCACGTTTGTTCACCACTGCGGTTACGACGGCATCATGCAGGTCAGATGTCCCATGGGACTCGCCCCCCGAATTGATCAGGCCAACCCTTCCCATATACCCGTTGGCCACCTGGTAGCGGCAGAGGTCTATCGGATGGTCGGAGACCAGTTCCGTATACATACGCCCGTCGGTCTTACCGAATCCGATGGCTTTAAAACCTCCATTGTTGGACGGCAGCTTCTGCTTCACGATATCAGCCTTGATGGTGACCCCGATATGGTTGGCCTGCCCTGTCAGATCTGCTGCCGCATGATAGTCAATCCCGTCTTTCTTAAAACTGCTGTTTCTCAGATAACACCACAATACCGTGGCCATCCCCAACTCATGGGCATATTCAAACGCCTGTGAGACCTCCACAATCTGGCGGCGGCTTTGTTCCGAACCGAAATAGATAGTTGCCCCCACGGCAACGGCACCCATGTTCCATGCCTCTTTTACCGTACCGAACATTACCTGGTCGTAGCTGTTCGGATAAGTCAACAGCTCGTTATGGTTCAACTTCACGATGAAAGGAATCTTATGGGCGTACTTACGTGCCACAGCTCCCAGAACTCCGAATGTGGATGCCACGGCGTTGCATCCTCCCTCGATAGCGAGTTTCACAATGTTCCCGGGATCGAAGTAAAGAGGATTGGGTGCAAAGGATGCTCCGGCAGAATGTTCTATCCCCTGATCCACCGGCAGGATGGAGACATACCCGGTATTGGCCAAACGCCCGTGCCCGTACAGGGCTTGCAGGCTCTCCAAGGTGCGTATATTCCTGTCGGAATTCACCCATGCCTTGTCTATCATATTCGGCTCGGGGATATGGATGAGTTTCTTGTCTATTGTCTTGCATACATGGTCCAGGTAGTATCCTGCCTGCGTTCCCAACAAATCAATAATCGTGCTCATGTCAGTCGTTTTTTTATTCCAAATCAGGACTGGCGTTCCCCCAGTTTTGCATCCATGAAAAGGATGCCGCTCTCTCCGGCTTTCTTCATCAGGTTTACGATGTTCAGGAAATTCGCCTCTTCCTCCACCTGCTCCCTGACAAATCCCCAAAGAAAATCACGGGTGGCATTGTCTTTCTCCTCGGAAGCCAGATGTACCAGTTCGTCAATCAATCTGGAAACATGTCTCTCGTGTTCCAAGGCATGTTCAAAGACTTCGGTGGGACTGCCCCAACCCTGTGGAACCACATCGACCTTGTCCACTTTTGCCTCCGCCTCACGTTTGGCCATATATTCGGCGATGGCACATGCGTGTCCTGTCTCTTCCGCCGATTGCTTGCGCATCCAGCGGGCCATGCCGGAAAAACCTTCCTTTTCCAGATAGAAGGACATTGAAAGATACAGGTTGGCGGACCATAATTCCGCAGTAATCTGCCCGTTCAGGGCCTTTTGTAAATTCTCGGTCATAATGAATCTAATTTTTAATGTTGGTACTATTTTTTATTTTTCATATTCAGGGGCAAGCGTGTGCTTGTCTCAAAATATCTGTCAGGACAGGTTGCATCCCGTTTATGAAACATTCCACGGCGATGACCATCAGAATAAGCCCCATCAGTCTCATCATCACATTATTTCCGGTTTCTCCAAGAATTTTCAAAAGCCGCGTTGACACGCAAAGGATAATGAAAGAGAGGAGACAGACTAGGGCGATCACGCAAACCAGTGCAATTTTGAAAATATGCTCAGGGGCATCTTCCATCAGTGTTATGCCGCTTGAAATTACACCCGGACCGCACAGCATCGGAACGGCAAGAGGCGTGACGGTGATGTTCCTGGAATATTCTTTTTTCTCGTTCTCGTTCAGTTTCACATGGGTGAAGTGTGCCTGCAGCATGTCATATCCGATTTTAAAGATGATGATACCTCCCGCAATCCGGAAACCATTGGTCGAGATCCCGAAAAAATGGAACAGGAACCTGCCGCACAAGGTGAAAAGTACCAGTATGACGAACGTGAGGGCGCAGGATTTTAAGGCGATGCTCCGGCGTTCTCCGGCACTCATGCCCTCGGTCATCTGCAGGAAAACCGGCATCACTCCGAGGGGGTCCATCAATGTGAACAACGAAGTGAAACACAACATTGAGTATGCGAATATATCCATAGGATGATACTTGTTTTATTTTTAGACCATTATTTTCTCTGTGAACAATAAACTCCGGTCAGGTTACACGATTTGACACATCATATGAAGCAGGGCAGCCTGCGTTCATATTCCATGGCCAGGATACGCAACAATTCCATAAACGCCGTACTTACATATATCCGTTTTGTGTACAGCCCCTTGATGAAAGAATGGATGGATGAATCCGTATTCTGGCATAGTACGTGAAGTTCGGATATCTGACGGGATATATATTGTTCATGTTCAAGCAGGGTGTTCAAGGCAGCCAGCGGTGTCGGCCATTGCCGGATGTCGCGCCTGATTTCATGGATGGTTACAGCACCTCCTTCATGATAGATGCGATTCATCATCTGATAGACCTTGCCCATATTGTCCTGTGCCTGTGCACTTAGCCATGAGGCCAATATCGGAAGTTGCTGCCCCTCAAAATAGACCTGCAATGACAGGTACAGGTTAGTTGACCAGATTTCTGTATTGATCAATGTGTTCATCGCATATTCAATTCGTTTATCCATGGCTGTTCTGATATTTGAAATTAGACAAAATAAATCGTAATTCATATCCTGCAATAATCATGAATTTATGTGATAGCATCTGTAAATCGGACTCTTATGGAGTTGTAAAATGAATTTTAATGCTTGCGAGACAAATAGTCATAAAAATGTATAATTATCATGCCTTTTTGTCACAAGATCCCTACAACATTCTCAACAAGATATCCAGTTCTTTCTCTATCATGTTGATCTTGTCGTATATGTAATCCAGCGTATTATGATAGTGCAGGCAGGCCCTGCATTCCTGCAATTCCCTTGACAGGGAGAGTATTTGTTGCCAAAGTTCCTCTTCTGTATGTCCAGGGGGATTATTGAATGCCATAAATGGATTCAGAGAAACTGTTTGGCATGTAATTTGTGTAATAATAGCCGCAAGTCCCGAAAAGGGGCAGGAATGGAAACAAAAAGGCAGAGAATTCCACTAAAGACAGTAACAGACAGAGGAATGAAAACGGAAGGCAGGACCTGTCCGGTTTTGAAACAAATTGCTTTCATAATGCGATTATATGACAACTCTGTTCCCTGAAGTTGTGTTTATATAAAGTTAAGCGTGGGAACTTTGGTATTACCGTTCAGAAGTATCCCCATACTCAACAACATATAATACACAAAACCCCACGCCTATATATGCTAACAAGATATAATAGTGCATAGGGACACCTGATGTATTATCCAATTGTTGTCTTGAAATTGGGGATTTCCTGAACATGGATAATGCCTAACGCTTACTGTTATTAATCTTTTTTGGTAAAAGACAAGGCAAAAATACTAAAAGAATTGATTCGCGTCAATAAAAATCCAACTTTTTTATTATTTTACTCTCTGCGCCACTGAATTTCATCGCTCTCCGCTCTCCAAATCCCGTGCCCTTCAGCGATAAGTAATCCTGAGTTCATCAATTGCCTCATAAAAGAGCTTTTGTACATCCTAAAATCCGCAACCTGTAATATTTTTGATATCTGGGGTTGCAGATACCTCTCTAAAACGACTCGTTTTCGTAAAGAACCCTAATGGTGCAGTCGCAAGAGACAAAATCCCCTTACCCCATGATGCGACTTGAGGCAATACGCAAAAGGCCACGAAGATTTGAGGCTACCCAAAATCAAATTTGAAGGCCATCATGTATGCATCATTGCTTGTGTATATGTTCAGTATGTGCTGTCTTGCAGTCTTAATCCATTTTGCAGGGACAGAAACATACTTGAATACAAAAGTTTTGATTCTGCTTGTGCGTTTAAGTCCAAAGCTCTTCATGTTTGCGTCAGATATGAGGTGTCTGTAAAAGTTTCGTATTAAAGCGGTCAGAAGCAGGAACACCGTGTTTTCCGCCATGAACGATTTTGGCAGCCGTTTCCAGCCAAAGCCGTTGTTCATGTCGTCCAATACACGCTCAGCACCGCCACGCTTGTTGTAATACTCCACGATGTCACGGTCTGTCGAAGTATAGTCATTTGTCAGTATGCATCTGTATGTATATTCCCCTTCCCACAGGTCGAGTTCCTTGTTGATGCTTCTTTGCCGCTGTATGACAAGGCGGTACGCTTTGCCGACCCATTTCTCTGCAATGATGGAGCATATCTTAAACTCGTGACCGTTTATGTATTCGGTCTTCCATCCGCGCAAGGCAAAGATATCGTCATACAACGATACACACCTGTTTGCGCGGATATAAAAATGCCGACTGTGCTTCTCCACCATTTCCACCATAGCCTCAGAGCATGAGCCACAATCCATCCTCGCACGGTTTATATGTATTCTGGCATTCTCCAAACGCTCAAAAATACGTTTTAGAGTGTCTTCCTGATGGAAACGGACATTGGTATTGCCGTCGCGGTTCTCTATCCCGACGATGACATCGCCGACCGTTGCTATTCCTGGACTGTAACCGGTAAACTTCTTGTAGGTTATTTTTGCGTCAAATTTCTCCGTCTCAATGAACTGGTGGTCAAAATCAAAGTCATATTCATTGTCTGGCAGCAACTGTCCAGTTGCCAGCAATGCATTGACAAGCAGATTGTTAAGGTCGGAAGCCACGTTGAAGTCGTAGCTTTTGCCCGAATCAGACCTGTAGGTCAGATTCGGTGTGGTCAATTCACGAATGGCCCTAAGTATTGTGTCTGCGCTGCATGTACGGAGGGGTGGATGCAAGCAAAGTGCTTCCATAAGGTGTGAGGTCACGTCTTCGACACATGACCCTCCACAGAAATATACGCACATCAGAGAACGTATTATCTCGCTATATTGATAGCCATACACTTTGCTACGCAAACCTAAAGTAGAGTCTATTGTACAAGACAACATCCTGTCGAATTTCTCCATAATTGGAAATATACCACCAAAAGATGTGAGTTTCTCGGATTTTATTTGTACTTTTACCATGCTTGATGAGGTTTTGTTTGACTATTTTTGCAACACTAAGTTAAGTGAATCCTTTGACATGACAAAATCCTGAGCCGCTCGGCTTTGCCGCTTGGCTTGTCCAAGAACTTTTTGTTGTTCAGGATATTATAAAAGTTAAAATTTATAGTGTTGCGGAATTAAGGTAATAACAATACTATGAAATCGTTATTCATATTACAACTTGTATGTTGCGTCATTACAGCCATGCTAGCATTGCAATTAGCCATGGCAAGTTTGCAGGTGAGATGGAAGGTGTGGCGCTACGAAATATCAAGATGGATTCTCGTTGCATCCATGCTATTCTTCTCCGTCCACTACCTCTTACAGATGATTCATGGACTCCGTGCACAAGGTGCCGATGTGGGCGCAGCATTCAACATATTGTTCTATACTCCAGTGGCATTTGCCATCACTCTCTCCATAATCAACATAGAGAGCACAGGCAACAAAGTGCGACGGTATTGTTTACGTGGTATGATGGCATACATACTCATCGCCATAGTTTTCGTCATTGGCATGTTCAAAAGTCAAAGTTTACACATTGGCAATATGCTCTATGTGATGCTCGGTCTTTTTGTGGCTAGCATGGCATATTTTATTCTTATCATTCGCAAAGAAACAAAAGCCCGAAAGCAGAAGCTCATGGAGAATTTCGGAATCGACTTGATTCCATACGTGCGCTATTCGCAAGCCAGCATCATTTTGCTATACTTTGCTGCTGGACTCCTTCCTGTAGCAATCCTCTTCAATACCTTATTATATATAATAGGTCCCTTGATATTACTCTCTGTCATCTTTTTCGTCCACACTTTCATTGCTATGGGCTATTACATCACACCCAAAGAAGTCATTCCTGAGGAAAATGACGCAGAAGCAAAAGTCACGGAAGCAGAAGACATGAAAGACGGCAAGAACACTCATGGCACAAATATCTTGACAGCTAATAGAAAGATGGAAATAGAATTAGCCCTCAAGAAATGGTGTGAAGAGGGATTTTATAAGGACTATGAAGTTAACATCTATTCGCTAGCTACCAAGTTGGGATACAAGAAAAACGAACTGACAGAATACTTCAATCAGTCAGAATACACCAATTTTAGAACCTGGCTTAGCGACATTCGTTTTAATGAGGCTGTTCGCATGATGAAAGCCAACCCCGAATATAGCATTGACGCTATTTCCACAGAGTGCGGTTTCTCATCCCACACATGGATTTATCGTATATTCAAACAAAAAACGGGCATGTCACCTAGCCAATGGCGCAAACAGTTTGCCTCCATCTAAATGCGTATTTTTGTAATTTCGCATTAAATAGCATTTAAAAGAGGTGTGTCAGCGTTTTGACACAACCTCTACTTAAAAGATTTAATTTACAATAGTATTGCGGAATTAAGGTACATGAAACCGATAACCTGTCATAGTGGCATTGGGAAAAGCCGTTCAGACGATCCGCATCATGGTCGGCAAAAGATCTAAAGTGACCTCTTTGGCTGTCTTGCGCTTGGAGACATGAATCATTTCAAGCACCTTTATGACGTCTTCAGACTTCGTGCCACGTATCATGGTCACAAGTGTACCTCTGCCACCACGTCCCGCACGATTAGTGACAACAGTATATAATTCTCCGCAGCTTAAAGAAGTCTCGTCAATACAAAGGCTAGGGACCTGAGGTTGTGCCCGCATTCTGACACATTTACATTTGTAGTATTAAATATCCCAATAAAAATATAAGTGTATATTGTAATGGGATCTTAATAGAGGATTAAAAAATAAATACTTAATGGGCTGTTTCTTATGAATTCTACTGAAATCTTATAATAATTGCTCAAAAAATCACATTCTTTGTATACGTAATATCCTAATTTTGGAACGCAAATTAAAAGAATATTAATAAACTAAATTATCTGATTTATATGACAAAATTAAGATGTATGCTTTGTTGCCTGATGATCTGTACTATTACTATTGATGCTAGGACTGTTAATGATATATATAAAAGAATATCTGCACAAGTCTCCTTGAAGGTTCCCGGTAATCAATCACGAAACTATTCCCTTGCTTTTCAAGGAGCCGTTGATGATAAGGGAATCTATCTGTTAGAGTCTGAAGAAAAAATACCATTAATCATTACAGAGAGAATAGAACGTGACAATGTTAAATGTGTAATGGTAGTAAGTATTACGGCATTGGAAGACGTGTACTTTAATTATCAACAACAGTTGAAAACAGGCTTCCGACATAATGACTGTATGTTTTATCTACCAGGATTCTGGTATAGTCGCAATTTACGTTCTCCTAAAGGTGCTCCTTCATTTCATATATCAGAGAGTTGGCTGGTACGTGAGGATCGTCTGAGCTCACCCCTTACCGGTATCTTCAATCAGAAAGATGGACGTTATATGACTGTGGCACGCAAGGACGATTTTCAATGGGATGCCCTTGCTACCCACCAAACAGGCGAAATCATCCTCTCGGGCAAAACGTCCCTAGGGTTCACCGGCTTTGAGAGCCATGACGGAACATCAACACTATCTTTTGGATTTCCTTACCGAGAAGCTCCTAAAACCTATATTCGTAAGTTGACGCTGGCTCCGGAGGTTACATCTTTCCAATATCTAAAAAAAGGAGAAACAGTACTCCTGACCTGGGAATTTATCGAGGGGCAGGCTACAGACTACTCAGATTTTATTTGCCATACTTGGGAATATTGTTATGATACATACCGTCCCCAACCTGTGAAAATACCTTTTTCTCCAGAAGAGATAAAAGGAGTGCTGAGCAATTATTTTGTGGAAAGTTTTGTTGGGGACAAAGCTCTTGCCTATTACTCCAGCCCTGAAATGAAAGTGGCAGCCTGTGCCAACATGAATGTAGCAGAGATAGGTTTTGTCGGTCGCGTACTTCTAAACGCTTTCAATGCATGGGAGTTTGGCAATGAGAATGGACGTGATGACCTTGCAGCTAGCAGTAAAAAGATATTTGATAGTTACTTAGAAAATGGCTTTACGGAAACCGGTTATTTGCGTGAATGGGTAAATCTGGAAAATGATAGTGATGTGAAAGAAGAACGCCCAGTGCATAGCATACGTCGTCAGTCGGAAGGAATTTATGCCATGTTTCATTATCTGAATTATGAACAGAAGTATAAACGTCACCATCCTGATTGGGAACAACGCTTAAAGAAAATGCTCGATATGTTCTTGCAACTGCAAAATCCAGATGGAAGTTTTCCACGTAAATTCCATGATGACTTTACAGTTGTTGACGGAAGTGGAGGAAGTACTCCATCCGCTACATTACCTCTGGTTATGGGATATAAATATTTTAAGGACAAACGCTATCTGTCCGCTGCCCGGCGTACTGCGGAATATCTGGAAAAAGAGCTTATATCAAAGGCTGACTATTTCTCCTCTACGCTGGATGCAAACTGTGAGGATAAGGAAGCTTCCCTCTATACCGCTACGGCAACTTACTATTTATCATTGATAACAAATGGTACGGAACATAACCACTATGCCTCTCTGACACGAAAAGCGGCTTATTTTGCCTTGTCCTGGTATTACGTCTGGGACGTTCCGTTTGCTCCCGGGCAGATGTTGGGTGATATCGGTCTGAAAACTCGCGGCTGGGGAAATGTCTCGGTGGAGAATAATCATATTGATGTATTTATTTTTGAATTTGCCGATGTGCTCCGTTGGCTTTCCAAAGAGTATAATGAACCTCGTTTCTCTGATTTTGCTGAAGTCATTTCTACTTCCATGTGCCAGTTACTTCCTTATAAAGGACATATGTGTGGAGTGATAAAAGTTGGTTATTATCCGGAAGTGATCCAGCACACCAACTGGGATTATGGAAGGAATGGAAAAGGATATTATAATGACATGTTTGCTCCCGGTTGGACGGTAGCATCCCTTTGGGAATTGCTGACACCGGGACGTACTGAGAATATACTGTTGAAATAGCTCTGATATCCACTTTTCAGGATATTCTTATATCCTGTTGTATGTTAATTAATGAAACTAACAATTAAGACAATGCAGAGACTACGTATTTTAGTTATATTAATACTTCTTTCTTTGATGCCTCTTTATTCCCTTGCCGTTCTGAATGAAGGACAATATGCATTCCGTTCACTTGATATCAATAATGGATTATCCCAGAATACGGTCCATGCCATCCTTCAGGATAAACAAGGATTTATGTGGTTTGGGACGAAGGATGGTCTTGACCGGTATGATGGTATCTCTTTTCGGACTTTCATGAAAGAATCCGGAACCTTGGGCAATAATTTCATCACTTCTTTGTATGAAGACAATCTTGGGCAAATATGGATTGGGACAGACGTAGGCCTATATGTCTATTGCCCACAAATGGAAAAGGTCAGGCATTTTACTCTGATAAGTAATTCAAACATAGATATAGACTGTACGGTCAATCTGATAACTGGGGACCAGAAAGGAGGTATCTGGGTTGTAACTCAGACGCGGGGAATCTTCTATTACAATCCCCAGGATAGCCAGTTGGTTAATTATCAGTCGGACGGGTCCGGTACTCTGAACCTTAAAACTTCCGGCCAACTCTATTTTGATTCGGACGATGTCTGCTGGTTGGACATACGTGATGGAAATCTGTATTATTCAAAAGACAAGCTTAAAACTTTAACTCCGATTTTTCCAGAAGATTCAAAAGTGTCTTTCAGAGATGAATACATCTATAAATTGCTCCCCGGACCCTATAATTGCATGTATGTGGGAACTGTATTCGGACTGAAAGAAGTGAACCTAACTAATAAGACTATCCGTACCCTTCTTTCCAAGGATGAATTGGGAGGTGATATTTATATCAGGGAACTTGCATTTTATTCAGATGACGAATTATGGATAGGAACCGAATCGGGACTTTATATCTATAATCTGCACACGGCAAAAATCATCCACTTGCAGAACGTCAACGGTGATCCCTATTCAATCTCTGACAATGCCATCTATTCGATTCTCAAAGACCGTGAAGGCGGAATGTGGATAGGGACTTATTTTGGGGGTGTGAATTATTACCCCCGGCAATATACCTACTTTGATAAAGTCTATCCCCAGAAAGAATCAAACAAAATGGGAAAAAGGGTGCGGGAGTTTTGTGCCGCCCATGACGGCACACTCTGGATAGGTACAGAAGATAAGGGGCTTTTCCATTATTATCCTAGTACTGGAAAAATCGAACCGTTCATTCATCCGGATATTTATCATAATGTTCACGGATTGTATTTGGACGGAGATTATCTGTGGGTTGGGAATTTTGCAAAAGGATTGAAGCGTATTGATTTGAGGACATACGCTGTAAAGCACTATGATAATATTGCAAGTGATATCTTTTCTATCTGCCGGATAACTGCGGGCGATCTGTATCTTGGAACAACAATAGGATTGTTTCGGTACAACCCAGATACGGAACGTTTTAAACGCGTCCCCGAACTTGGGTGGACGTTTGTTTATTATATAAAGGAGGATAAGCAGGGGAATTTATGGCTGGCAACTTATGCCGATGGCGTCTATAAAAAGAATGTCCGTACAGGTGGTTGGGAACATTTCGTACATGAGGAAGCAGACTCGTCCACCCTTCCATCCAATAAGGTGCTGAGTATTTTTGAAGACAGTCAAAATCAGCTATGGTTTACCACACAAGGAGGTGGCTTCTGCCGCTTTGTGCCTTCCGCCAACACCTTTGTCCGTTATGACGGTATCGGTCTGCCAAGCAACGTCATTTATCGGATTGAAGAAGATGAAAAGGGATTGTTCTGGGTTTCAACCAATAAAGGGCTGGTGCATTTTAACCCGAAGAATTCCAGTTTTAAAGTGTATACAGTTGCTAATGGGTTGCTGAGTAACCAGTTTAATTACCAGTCCAGCTATAAGGATAAGAATGGACGGATTTATTTTGGCTGTATTAACGGTTTCATCTCCTTTGCCCCCTCCTCCTTTATTGATAATGATTTTTTACCCTCTGTTTTGATTACCGATTTTATGCTCTTTAATAAAAAGGTGGTAGTCGGAGAAAAAGGCTCTCCATTGAAACAAAGTATCACTTTGTCAAACCATATCGAACTTCAGT
>VOFI01001497.1_pt1 | contig 118515 bp, 148 predicted proteins | sample 5384131 | NCBI WGS metagenome assembly VOFI01 (sample SAMN12384728, study PRJNA508395) | human gut metagenome | isolation source: healthy gut H | host: Homo sapiens | reverse complement strand
ACAACATGGTCAAAAAGCTTCTGACGCTCAACCAGCTCGAATCCGGCAACGATGTTGTTTCGATGGAGCGCTTTGATATCACGGCACTTGTGCACAATTATCTGCAGTCCGCAGATCTTCTTGCGAAGCAGAACGGCATTTCCGTCCATATGGATCAGACGAAGGAGATCTATGTCTGGGGCGATGAATTCAAGATCGAAGAAGTCCTGATGAACTATTTTTCCAATGCAGTCAACCATTGCGAAAAAAGAAAAGGTTGTCGAGGTAAAGATCGAGGAAATGGACGGACATGCCAGAGTTTCGGTGTTCAATACCGGTATGCCGATCCCGGAGGATTCCCTGCCGCATCTGTGGGAGAAGTTTTACAAGGTGGACAAGGCGAGAACGAGGGAATACGGCGGAAGCGGTATCGGACTGTCGATCGTCAAGGCAATTATGGAGTCGATGAACCAGAAATACGGCGTAATCAATTACGAAAACGGCGTTAGGTTCTGGTTTGAACTGGAGCTTGCCGGGGAAGAATCGGAGATTACCCCTGCAATTTCTGAAAAAACAGTTGAAATATGAGGTTTTTTAGGATACACTTGTATAGTATTGAAACCGTGATTATTTAGGAGGAAGATTTTATATGATTTCTGCAGGTGATTTCAGAAACGGCGTTACCATTGAGTTTGAGGGCAATATTTACCAGATTATTGAGTTCCAGCACGTTAAACCTGGTAAAGGCGCTGCTTTCGTTAGAACCAAGTTAAAGAATATTAAGAGCGGCGGTGTTGTTGAGAAGACTTTCCGTCCTACTGAGAAATGTCCTACTGCCCGTATCGAGAGAAGAGATATGCAGTACCTGTACAACGACGGCGATCTGTATACTTTCATGGATATGGAAACCTATGACCAGATCTCTCTGAACCAGGATGCAATCGGCGATGCTCTGAAGTTCGTAAAAAGAGAATGAAGTCTGCAAGATCTGTTCTCATAACGGCAGCGTATTCGCAGTGGAGCCTCCTCTGTTCGTAGAGCTGGCAATTACTGAGACCGAGCCCGGCTTCAAGGGTGATACCGCTACTGGCGCAAATAAGCCTGCTACCGTTGAGACCGGCGCACAGGTTTATGTACCGCTGTTCGTAAACGAAGGCGATGTCATCAAGATCGACACCAGAACCGGTGAATATCTGTCCAGAGTATAAATCCTGGCGATATTGGACAGGCTGGTTTATCGGCAGGCTGCAGCTTTTTATACAGGATGCAGCTTCCGAAATCTGAAACAATAGAATGCTTGTTCTGCGAACATTCTGTTGTCAGGAATGGAAAATACAGGGCGCATGGAAAAGGGTAACAGCTTTTTCATGTGCCCTTTTGTGTGTAGAATTTTTGTGTATAAGAAATGAAATTTCCCATATGATGCAAAATGCTCTGTGGGGATCCAGCTGCGGCAGAGTGAAATTCTAAAAAAAGTATGAAATTCCACTTTCATAAATCTGATATGAAAATGAAAGGAATAACGAGAAAACAAAAGAAAATGAAAGAAAATAGAACATGAACGGCGCTCAGCTGTGTTGCATAATCGACCGAAGAAACATAATATACATATAGTGTTTAGCACTCAGGACAAATGAGTGCTAACAGTAAATACGAAAGTATGAATTTTCATATAAGGAGGCAGTTATCATGAAGTTAGTACCGTTAGGTGACAGAGTTGTATTAAAGCAGCTGGTTGCAGAAGAGACAACCAAATCCGGAATCGTTCTTCCCGGACAGAACAAGGAGAAACCCCAGCAGGCAGAAGTTATTGCAGTAGGCCCTGGCGGAGTGGTAGACGGCAAAGAAGTGAAAATGGAAGTTAAAGGTTGGCGATCAGGTCATTTACTCCAAGTATGCAGGTACTGATGTGAAACTGGATGACGAAGAATATATCGTTGTAAAACAGTCAGACATTCTGGCAGTAATCGAAGCGTAAGTTTAAACTTGAATTAGGAGGCTGATTTATTATGGCAAAGGAAATTAAATACGGCGCAGAAGCGCGTGCAGCACTGGAAGCCGGCGTTGATAAGCTGGCAAATACCGTCAGAGTAACCCTTGGACCCAAGGGACGTAACGTAGCACTGGATAAATCCTACGGTGCTCCGCTGATCACCAACGATGGTGTGACCATCGCAAAAGAGATCGAGCTGGAAGATGCATTCGAGAACATGGGTGCACAGCTGGTAAAAGAAGTTGCAACAAAGACCAATGACGTTGCAGGTGACGGCACCACAACCGCAACTGTTCTGGCACAGGCAATGATCGGCGCTGGCATGAGCAACCTGGCAGCAGGTGCAAATCCGATCATTTTAAGAAAAGGTATGCAGAAGGCAACCGAGTGTGCCGTAGATTCCATTCAGAAGATGAGCCAGAAGGTCAACGGTAAGAACCACATTGCAAGAGTTGCAGCGATTTCTGCAGCAAGCGATGAAGTTGGTCAGATGGTTGCAGATGCGATGGAAAAGGTTTCCGGAGATGGTGTTATTACCATTGAAGAAAGCAAGACCATGAAGACAGAGCTGGATCTGGTAGAAGGTATGCAGTTTGACAGAGGTTATATCTCTGCATACATGGCTACTGATATGGATAAGATGGAAGCAGTTCTGGACAATCCGTATATCCTGATTACCGATAAGAAGATTTCTAACATTCAGGAGATCCTGCCTCTGTTAGAGCAGATCGTTCAGTCCGGCGCAAAGCTGCTGATCATCGCTGAGGATGTGGAGGGCGAGGCACTGACCACCCTGATCGTTAACAAGCTGCGCGGCACCTTCAATGTAGTAGCTGTTAAGGCTCCCGGCTACGGCGACAGAAGAAAAGAAATGCTGCAGGATATCGCAATCCTGACCGGCGGACAGGTGATCAGCTCCGAACTCGGCCTGGAATTAAAAGAGACCACAATGGATATGCTCGGCCGTGCAAAATCCGTTAAGGTTCAGAAAGAGAACACCATCATTGTTGACGGGGAAGGCGACAAGGCTGCAATCGCAGCGAGAGTTGCACAGATCAAGAAGCAGATCGAAGAAACAACCTCTGATTTCGATAGAGAGAAGCTTCAGGAAAGACTTGCGAAGCTGGCAGGCGGCGTAGCAGTTATCCGTGTAGGCGCTGCAACCGAGACAGAAATGAAGGAAGCGAAGCTGCGTATGGAAGACGCTCTGGCAGCTACCCGTGCGGCAGTTGAAGAAGGTATCATCGCAGGCGGCGGTTCTGCATATATCCACGCTGCAAAGGATGTAGAAGCTCTGGCAAATACACTGGAAGGCGATGAGAAGACCGGTGCGAAGATTGTACTGAAGGCTCTGGAAGCACCTCTGTACTATATCGCAGCAAATGCAGGACTGGAAGGCAGCGTTATCATCAACAAGGTAAAAGAGTCCCCGATCGGCTTCGGTTTCGATGCCCTGAATGAGACTTATGTAAATATGATCGACGCAGGTATTCTGGACCCTGCAAAGGTTACCAGAAGCGCTCTGCAGAACGCAACCAGCGTTGCAAGCACATTGCTGACAACCGAATCCGTTGTTGCAAGCATTAAGGAAGACACTCCTGCAATGCCCGCCGGCGGTGCAGGCGGCATGGGTATGATGTAAGCTGCACAAACTTTTATAAGAAACATGAAGAACTGCTGCCGGCAGGTTTTGCCGGCGGCAGTTTTTTGTGTCCGGAGCTGGTTTGCCCAGTTCGCCCGCGTCACATCATTTGCAAAAAACGCAGCTTCGCTGCTTTTTCGCTGCTGCGCAGCTCCTTTTTGCTCATGAAATGGCGCTCCCTTCGTAGAGCTCTACAAGCATCTTTTCATGCAAGCATGAAATCTGCTTGTAGAGATTTACGAGTGAACTGTGTCCTTCATTTTATACAAAGATTTGAGAAATTTGCCTTGTCTCGGATGGGGAAAATGTTATAATTTATCTATCAGACATTGAGAGCGAAAACGTGAAAATCAGAAAATGAAAGGAGAAGCAGAATGTCTTATATTGACATCATCAAAGAAAAAGCCAGATCGGACAGAAAGACGATCGTACTTCCGGAGACGAATGACAAGAGAACGCTGATCGCAGCATCCCATATTATCGAAGAGGGGATTGCCAACATTATTATGGTTGGCAATGAAGAGAAGATCATGGACGGCGCCGGCTGGCTGGAAGTGGATCTGACCGGTGTGCGCGTGATCGATCCTACGAAATGTGAGAAGCTGGACGAATACGTTCAGTTATTATATGAAACGAGAAAGCATAAGGGAATGACGCCCGAAAAGGCACGTCAGATTCTGCTGACCGATAACATGACCTTTGGTGTTATCATGGTAAAAGCCAATGATGCGGACGGAATGGTTGCCGGTGCATGCCATGCAACCGCAGATACCCTGCGTCCGGCGCTGCAGATTTTAAAGACCGCACCCGGTGTAAAGCTGGTATCCGGTTTCTTTATTCTGGATGTACCCAACTGTGAATACGGCGAGCACGGTACGTTCCTGTTTGCAGATTGTGGCCTGAATCAGGATCCGACCGCTGAAGAGCTTGCAGCGATTGCAGACACCAGTGCAAAGAGCTTTAAGACCCTTGTCGGCGCAAAACCGATTATCGCGATGCTGTCCCATTCCACCAAGGGAAGCGCAAAGCATCCTCTGGTAGATAAGGTTGTAAAAGCGGTAGAAATTGCACACGAACAGTATCCCGGACTGACATTGGACGGCGAACTGCAGACTGACGCAGCGATTGTGCCCTCTGTTGCAAAATCCAAAGCGCCTGGCAGCGAAGTTGCAGGTAAGGCAAACGTTCTGATCTTCCCGAACCTGGACTGCGGAAATATCGGCTACAAGCTGGTACAGAGACTGGCAAAGGCGGAAGCCTATGGGCCGATGCTGCAGGGTATCGCAAAGCCCGTAAACGACCTGTCCAGAGGCTGTTCCTGGGAAGACATCGTCGGAGTAGTAGCATTAACTGCTGTTCAGGCACAGCTCATGTAACGCGCGCAAGTGAGTCAGCATGCTTGCATGATTGACGAACGGCGAAGTTGCCGAGTGAGCTATGCTCACGACATAATTGATACAATAGAAAAATAAACGCCGTCCGTATAGGGCGGCATTTGTTTTTTTGCATCATTAACGAACGGGCAGCCTGCGCAGCAGGAAGTAAAGTGTGCCGGTGCGAGCCCGTGAGTCTAACAGCCTGCTGGGAATAAAATTGTGCAAACCGTCTCGGTTTTAGTTGTAAATTGGGATGGTTTTTGTTATTATGGAGAGGTGAGATTCAAATAACACGAACGGGGGTATACAAAAATGAAAATTCTTGTCATAAATTGCGGAAGTTCTTCGCTGAAATTCCAGTTAATCGATTCGGAAACAGAAGAATTGACAGCGAAAGGATTATGTGAGAGAATTGGTATCGCTGGCAGCCGGATCAGCTACACACTGACCGGTCATGAAAAGCGTAAATGGGACGCTCCGATGGCAGATCATAAGGATGCTGTCCGTCTGATGCTGCAGACACTGACGAATCCGGAAGACGGCGCGGTAAAAGAACTGTCCGAGATCGGTGCAGTCGGACACCGTGTTGTACACGGCGGCGAGCATTTTTCAGAAGCAACCCTGATCACACCGCAGGTAAAAGAAGCGATTATGGAATGTACCGTACTGGCGCCTCTTCATAATCCGGCGAACCTGCAGGGAATTGAAGACTGTGAGTTACAGCTGCCGGGCGTTCCTCAGGTAGCGGTATTTGATACTGCCTTTCATCAGACGATGGATGAAGAGGCTTATTTATATGCGATTCCTTACCGTTATTACAAACAGTTTGGGATCAGAAGATACGGTTTCCACGGCACGAGCCACCAGTACGTTTCCAGACGTGCGGCGGATATCCTGGGCAAGCCGTATGAATCGTTAAAACTGATTATCTGCCACCTTGGAAACGGTGCGTCCGTATCTGCGATCAAGGACGGCAGATGTATAGATACCTCCATGGGGCTGACTCCGCTGGAAGGTCTGATTATGGGCACCAGAAGCGGTGATGTAGATCCGGGTGTACTGGAAATGATGGCAGGTAAGGATGGTAAGAACATCCACGAAGTAGTGAGAATTTTGAACAAGGAATCCGGTGTGCTTGGACTTTCAGATGGTTTTTCCTCTGATTTCAGAGATCTGGAAGACGCTTATCTGGAAGGAAATAATCCGGCTGCGACAAGGGCGATCAAAGCGTTTGCCCTTCGGGTTGCAAAATATATCGGTGCATATGCGGCAGAATTAAATGGTGCGGATGCGATCTGCTTTACAGCGGGAATCGGCGAAAACAGCCCGGTTATCCGTGAGCTGATCTGCAGCCCGTATCTGGAACATCTTGGCGTAGAGCTGGATAAGGAAGCCAACAATATCCGGGGCAAAGAGAGAATCGTTTCGACGCCATCTGCAAAGACCAAAGTGCTTGTGATTCCGACAAATGAAGCACTGGAGATTGCCAGACATACCCTTGCGATTGTAAAGGGCAAATAAGGCGTCCAGTCAGAAAATAAAAGGACGGGATCAGGAAAAATGTCAGGAATTGAAATCGGGAATTTAGAAAGTTTGCATACCTTAGTATTCAGCAGTCTGGAATTTCTGTTTCGATATCTGCCGCTTTTCCTGATCCTTTTTTATGCGGTTCCGAAGCGTTTTCAGATGTTTGTGTTGTTTGCGTTTAGCTTGATTTTGTATGCGCTCGGGGATCCTGCGCATGTGCTGATTTTGCTCGGAATGTCGGTTGTCAACTGGCTGTTCGGGTACGGTCTGGCGACGGAGCCGGATGCAGACGGCAAAAGAATGTCGGGGCTTCATAGAAAAAAGGAGCATCCGGGTGTGAGGGGGCTTCGCAGGAAAAACATAAACTGGAGCGAACTGCAGATTTTCGAGGAAACCGTAGATCAGAGGAAAGAGGAGCCCTATAGAAACACGGCCAGCCCCCAAACTGTCAAGAAGCGCAAATTCTGGCTGGCTGTCAGCGTTTTGTGCAACGCGTCGCTTCTGATCTTTTTTCAAGCTTTCCAATGTGTTCGAGGAAAATATGCTGCTTCCGGTGGGAATTAGTTTTTATACGTTTAAAAGCATTTCCTATTTGATTGATGTGTACAGAAGCGGGCACGCGGAGCGTTCATTTCTCCGGTTTGGCGCATATTTGTGTTGTTTCCCGCAGATCGTTTCGGGACCGATTATGCGATATGGCGAGATGGAACAGGCGCAGCAGTTCGGTGTCTGGAAGGCGGCAAGGGCAGAAGACGGGCTGAAATATATCATTGCCGGACTGGGCATGAAGGTGCTGCTGGCGGATCGGCTGGGCTTTTTGTGGAACGATATCCAGACGATCGGCTTTGAAAGCATTTCGACGCCGCTTGCATGGCTGGGCGCGGCAGCCTATTCGATGGAGCTCTATTTTGATTTCACGGGGTATTCCCTGATTGCAGTCGGAATCGGCAGGATGATCGGGCTTCCGGCGATCAAAAACTTTGACCAGCCGTATTCGTCCCGCTCTGTCAGCGAATTTTACCGTCGCTGGCACATGACGCTCGGCTCGTGGTTTCGGGACTATCTCTATATCCCGCTGGGAGGCAACCGGAAGGGAACGCTGCGCACGGTATTCAACCTATTGCTCGTATGGGCGGTGACCGGCTTCTGGCATGGCGGCGGACTGCATTTTATCCTGTGGGGGATGATTTTGGGATTACTGGTCGTGATAGAAAAGCTGTGGATCGGAAAATGGCTGAAAAAGAGCAAAATTTTATCCCATGCATATGTACTGTTCGTGATTCCACTGACCTGGATGGTGTTTGCAATTCCGACCCTGCCGGAAATCGGCGTTTATTTCGCACGGCTGTTCCCGTTCTTTGGCATGGGCAGCGCAGTCAATCCCGGGGATTTCGCAAAAGAACTGACACTGTTTATTCCGGAGCTTGTCGGCGGCATTTTGCTTTGCATCCCGCAGGTTTACCGGTGGTGTGAAAAACACAGGAAAAAATGTGATAGTAGTCGCTGCACTGTTTGTTGTTTTCTGGTACAGCGTATATCGGATGGCGAATGCGGCGAACAACCCGTTCATGTATGCGAACTTTTAAAAAAGATAGGATTGTGTGCGGGTTCATTGGCGCGGCAGCACCTGCAGAATGGAGAAAATATGAGCTTTTGGAAAAAAATGTCCACTGTTGGCCGCAGTGATCGTCAGCGGACTGGTGATAGAGGGAGCCGGGGTTGCCAATGGGGTAAAATCCGGCGAAATAGAAAATCCGGCGAGCTGGAAGCAGCCTGCGTTAGCGACTGTTTTTATAGATTTAAAACAGGGCGTTTATCCGTGGAGTGACAGGAGCGTACAGACGGCGGCGATGGATGCTGCAGATGTGCAAAAAGACAGAATAACGGAGGAAACTGCGCTGCAGGAAGAAGACGGCGAAGGTTCCGGTCAGTCTGGAATATCTGCGGAAGCCCAAAAAAAAGGACTGGATATATCGGAAACCGGCGGGCAGGCGAATGAAGAAAACGGGGGAGAAAAAACCGGACAGATGGCGAATGCTGACCGGGATGCAGATCATAAAAACGGAACCGGAGACAAAAATGAGGCAGGCGTAAGCGAAAATGCTGTGCCAGGCAAGGCGGCAGAAGAGAAGCAGGAAGCAGAGGAGGAGCCGCTCGAATTTACCCATGTGGACAAGGAGTATTTTGAGGATGCCGTGTTTATCGGGGATTCCCGGACACAGGGACTCTACGAGTACAGCAACCTGGCAGATGTGGCGACCTTTTTACAGCAAGACATCTCTGACGGTCTATAATTTATTTGAAAAACCGAAGGATTTTATCCGGGAAGGCGATGAAAAGCTGACGCTGGAGCAGGCGCTTTCCAGACACCAGTTCAAAAAGTCTATCTGATGATCGGCATCAACGAAATGGGCACGGGAACGCCGGAATCATTTTTTGAAGCCTATGCGAGGGCGGTATATAAGATTCGGGAGCTGCAGCCGGACGCGATTATTTTCGTGCAGGGAATCATGCGCGTGGCGGGGCAGAAAAACGCTTCCGATCCAGTATTTAATAATACAAATATCAATATCCGCAATGTGGAAATCGAAACTCTCGCAAACGGAAAGGATATTTTTATATTGACGTCAACGAAGCGGTCTGCGATGAAAACGGCAATTTATACGCGGATTGGACATTTGACCAGATCCACCTGAAAGCGAAATATTATCAGGTCTGGGAGAATTTCTTGATGGAACACGGAATCGTAAAAAAGTAAGCGGAAAGAATTAGTGAAAATTATCTTGACAAAGGCAAAAGGCGTCTGTATAATCGTATGAGTATGGACGAAGTCCGTTTGGATTTTGCCATGTCGTTAGGAGTATGCTATGTTAGTGAATGTGACAGATGTTTTTACATCCGAAGGCAAAGTTCTTACGCAGGAGTTTGCGTGGGAGACTGCAGAGATTACACATGATGGAAGCTCTTATCCGGTAAAGAGCAGCAGTAAGCTTTTGCTGAAGCTGACGAATACCGCGCAGGGCGAAGCACTTGTGGAAGCGAAGCTGCAGTTTGTGGCAGGAATTCCCTGTGACAGATGCTTGGAAGAAGTAGAAGTTCCGTTTGATCTTTCCATCGTACAGAAGCTGGTGGCACCTGACCGTGCTGATCAGGATGCTTTGGAAGAGCAGGAAGCTTTTATGGAAGGTTACTCGCTGAATATAGATAGTCTGATCGATAATGAGATTACGACAAGCTGGCCTATGAAGGTGTTGTGCAGACCAGACTGCAAGGGACTGTGTCCTGTCTGCGGGAAGGATTTGAACACGGGAGCATGCGGCTGCGATACTTTTTGTTCCCGATCCGAGGATGGCGGCAATCATGGATGTCTTTAACGCGAATAAGGAGGTGTAACGATGTCTATCTGTCCTAAGAATAAGTCTTCCAAATCAAGAAGAGATAAGAGACGGGCAAATTGGAAAATGAGCGCACCCACTCTGGTGAAGTGCAGCAAATGCGGCGCACTGATGATGCCTCACAGAGTCTGCAAGGCCTGCGGTTCTTACAACAAGCGCGAAATCGTTAAGGTTGAGGCTTAAATAATAGAATCACACTCTGTGAGATTCTATTGTCATGAACAATAGAATACACGTTTTGTGGGCATTCTATTGTTATGAATAACAGACGAGCAAACAAAAGGGCTTCCGGAATCTTCCGGGAGCCTCATTTTTTTGCCTGAAAACGTCAGGAAAATTGACTTTTCTACGGTATTTTAGTATAGTAAAAGATGTTACAGTTCACCCACGCCATTTGCAAAGAGGCACGAACGAACTGTAACAAAAACAAGAAAGGGCAGGTGCTTTAAGATGGCAGAGCTGGTCAGAGTTGCTGTGGACGCGATGGGCGGGGACAACGCGCCGACAGAGATTATAAAAGGTGTTGTAGAGGCAGTTCATGCAGATGAACGCGTGAAGGTTTTTCTGGTAGGGCAGGAGGACGTTGTGAAAAAAGGAACTCGCAGCCTATTCCTATCCGGCAGAGCGGATAGAAGTCGTACACGCTTCCGAAGTGATCGAGACGGGCGAGCCTCCGGTCAATGCGATCCGCGGTAAGAAGGATTCCTCCATTGTAAAAGGTTTAGGTCTGGTGAAAAACGGCGAATGCGACGCATTTGTATCTGCGGGAAGCACCGGCGCAGTATTAGTCGGCGGACAGGTGTTAGTCGGCAGGGCAAAGGGCGTGGAGCGTCCGCCTCTGGCTCCGCTTATCCCGACAGAAAAATGGCTGTTCCTTGCTGATTGACTGCGGCGCCAATGTGGATGCAAAACCGTCCCAGCTGGTGCAGTTTGCCAAAATGGGTTCCATTTATATGGAAAATGTAATGGGAATTAAGAACCCAACAGTTGCCATTGTCAATATCGGTGCGGAGGAAGAAAAGGGAAATGCGCTGGTTAAAGAAACCTTTCCCATGCTGAAAGAATGCAAAGATATCAATTTTATCGGAAGTATCGAAGCGCGTGATATCCCGGCAGGAAAGGCAGACGTCGTTGTGTGCGAAGCGTTTGTGGGTAATGTAATCCTGAAATTATACGAGGGTGTCGGCGCAACCCTGATCAAAAAGGTAAAGGGCGGCATGATGACAAACCTGCGTTCAAAGATCGGCGCACTTTTGGTAAAACCCGCACTGAAGCAGACCTTAAAGACATTTGATCTGGAAGAGTATGGCGGCGCGCGCCGCTGCTTGGCTTGAAGGGACTTGTTGTAAAGACCCACGGAAGCTCTAAATCAGTCGAAATTAAAAATACGATTCTGCAGTGCATCACGTTCCAGGAGCAGGATGTTGTCGGGAAAATTACAGCCAGCATTGCAGCTGCAAAGGAAGAAGGATAAGGGGTATGGAGTTTGAGAAGCTGAAACAGATCGTGGGAGATTTTGAGTGTAGATCCGCGGGAACTGACGGAGGAGACGAATTTTATCGACGACCTGTGTGCGGATTCCCTGGATCTTTACCAGGTCATTCAGGAAATTGAAGAGACGTTTGAAATTGAAATACCGGAAGAAGAGGCAGAAAAGATCAGAACCGTCGGAGAAGCGGCGGAACTGATCAGAAAGACAAGGAACGAGTGAACAATATGACTGGGGAATATACGATAGGTGAGCTGGAAAAAAAAGATTGGATATCAGTTCCGGGATAAGAGTCTGTTAAAACAGGCCCTTACCCACAGCTCTTTTGCCAATGAACAGAGAATCAACAAATTAAAGGACTACGAGCGGCTGGAGTTTTTGGGAGATGCGGTGCTGGAGCTGATTTCCAGCGATTTTCTTTTCCATGAGAATCCGCAGATGCCGGAAGGCAAGCTTACGAAGCTGCGTTCCTCGATGGTCTGTGAGCCGGCGCTTGCGTACTGCGCCCGGGATATCGAGCTGGGACGCTACATGCTGCTTGGAAAGGGTGAGGAGGCGACCGGTGGACGCAACCGCGATTCGATTACCTCGGACGTGATGGAAGCGGTGATCGGCGCACTGTATTTGGACGGCGGTTTTGACGCGGCACATGATTTTATCCATCGCTTCATTTTATCCGATCTGGAAAATAAAATTCTGTTCTATGACAGCAAGACGGTGCTGCAGGAAATTCTGCAGGCAGAAGGCGATGGGGAGTTTTCTTACGAACTCAAAGGAGAAGAGGGACCGGATCACAACAAGTCGTTCTGGGTTGATGCAGTCAGAAACGGGGAAGTGATCGGCAGCGGACATGGCCGCACCAAAAAGGCGGCGGAGCAGCAGGCGGCTTATGAAGCGATCCTGAAGCTTCGGAAGCGCTAAGGAGCCTATAATATATGTATTTAAAGAGTATAGAAGTACACGGGTTTAAATCCTTTGCCAATAAAATCCTGTTTCAGTTCCACAACGGAATCACCGGTATTGTCGGACCAAACGGCAGCGGAAAGAGTAATGTTGCAGACGCTGTGCGCTGGGTGCTGGGCGAGCAGCGAATCAAACAGCTGCGCGGCGCAACGATGCAGGACGTTATTTTTTCCGGTACCGAATTGAGAAAACCGCTGGGCTATGCCTATGTGGCGATTACGCTGGATAACAGCGACCATCAGCTGGCAATTGACTATGATGAAGTGACGGTGGCGAGACGCCTGTACCGTTCCGGCGAAAGCGAATATCTGATCAATGGGACACCGTGTCGTTTAAAAGACGTCAACGAGCTGTTTTACGACACCGGTATCGGGAAAGAAGGCTATTCGATCATCGGACAGGGTCAGATCGACAAGATCTTGAGCGGGCGCCCGGAAGAGCGCCGCGAGCTGTTCGACGAAGCTGCAGGAATCGTAAAATACAAGCGCCGCAAGGACGCTTCCGTAAAAAAAACTGGAATCCGAGCAGCAGAACCTCGTGCGTGTCAACGATATTTTGACCGAGCTGGAAAAACAGGTCGAACCGTTGGGCAAACAGGCGGAAAAGGCAAGGGTTTATTTAAAACACCGGGAAACATTGAAAGCGCTGGACGTTAACGTATTTTTGCTGGAAAGTGAAAAAACGCGGGCACAGCTTTCCGATACGGAAGAAAAATACCGGATTGCAGACGGAGATTTAAAGGATACGACGACCCGATATGAGGGCATTAAGGAAGAATATGACCGGATTGCAACGCAGATCGAGGCGCTGGAACGACAGATGGAGCAGGCGCGGGCACAGCTGACAGATACGTCCGTCCTGCGCGGAAAGCTGGAGGGTGAAATTGCCGTCCTGCAGGAAAAAAGTCCGTTCCATCCGGGGCAATGAAGCACATTTGCAGAGCAGAAAAGAGACGCTGCGCAAGGAGATTGACGCACGAAACGCCGACAAAGAAAAGCTGCTGCAGCAGCGAAACGAGATTCAAAAACGGCTCGAAAAGCTGCAGGAAGAGCGCAACAGCGCTGCAGCAGAACTGGAAACCATCCAGAGCCGGGTCGCAGGTTTAAACCAGTCGATCGAAGATGCCAAAAACGCGATTATTGATACGTTGAATGATCGTGCGGCGATCAAGACGAAGATGGGACGCCAGGATACGATGCTGGAACAGGCGCAGATTCGGAGGGCAGAGTTGAATTCCCGCCTGCTGCGCGTCAAGTCCGACGAGGTACAGCAGGAAGAGAGCATCAAAAGTCTGGAAGAAGCCTTTAATACAGTGACGCAGGAAATCGCGTCGAGGAAGGAAGCTCAGACGGTGATGGAGGCGAAGTTAAACGAATTTCGGGAGACGATCGCCAAAATGGATCAGGCGCTGCGGGATGCACAGGTGCAGTATCATCAGGATAAAACGAGACTGGAAGCGGTCAGCAACCTGACGGAGCGCTATGAGGGCTACGGTGGCAGCATCCGCCGCGTCATGGAGCAGAAAGATAAAAATCCCGGCATCATCGGTGTTGTCGCGGACATCATTAAAGTAGAGAAAAAGTACGAAACTGCGATTGAGACGGCTCTTGGCGGCAGCATCCAGAATATCGTAACGGATAACGAAGAGACCGCCAAAGGGATGATTTCGTTTTTAAAGCAGACCAAAAGCGGACGCGCGACGTTTTTGCCGTTAAACAGCATCAAAAACGCACAGGAATTTCGGCAGAAAGAAGCCTTAAAGGAGCCTGGGGTTTTAGGACTTGCGCATACTCTGGTACATACGGATGAAAAATACGGCGATGTCGCAAAATCGCTGCTCGGCAGAATCGTAGTCGTCGATCACGTCGATCATGCAACGCAGCTTGCCCGGAAATTCAAGTACTCGCTGCGGATTGTGACGCTGGAGGGCGAATCCTTATCCCCCGGCGGTTCGATCAGCGGCGGCGCGTTTAAAAACAGCAGCAACCTTCTGGGACGCAGGCGCGAGATAGAAGAGCTGGAATGGAAGGTAAAGGCGCATGCCAAAGCGGTAGATGAACTGCTCGTTTCGATCGAAGACCTCAAAAAAGACCGGAACGAATGCCGGACAGAGCTGGAAAAGAGCCGCGCTGCGCTGCAAAACGCCTTTATTCGCCAGAATACTGCCCGCCTGAATATAGAAGCGGCGCAGGAGAAAAAGGATCAGACGAAAGCAGGCGTCGAAGACCTTAAAAAGAAGAGATCGAGATCGAAACCCAGGTGCTGCAGATTCGAAAAGAAAAGGAAGAGACAAAGCAGGAGCTGGAACGTTCCGAGGCTCTGGAAGGCGAGAAAAACGAACAGATCGAAGGCTTTACGAAGGATCTGGAAGAGGCGCGCAGGCAGGAAAGCTGCGCAGACCGCCGTATTGAATGAAAAAGAACTGGATGTAGAAAAAATCCGGCAGCAGTTCGGATTTTATCAGGCAAACGAAGACCGTATCGCCGGAGAAATCGCACGATATGAGGGCGAGCTGGAAGAGGTCAAAAAGAGCCTGACAGACGGCGTGGCAGACGCCGCCGGGAAAGAAGAAAGCATCAAAAGGCTGCAGGAGACCATCGAATCCTCCAAAACGACGCAGTCGGATACGCAGGATAAGCTGAATGCAGACAGCAAAAAGCGGGAAGAACTTACAGAACGGCAGAAAGGCTTTTTCACGGAGCGCGAAGAGCTGTCCGCACGGATGAGCGCGCTGGACAAAGAGGTTTACCGCTTAAATGCCCAGAAGGAAAAGCTGGAGGAGTCCATGGAGAATCAGGTCAACTACATGTGGAATGAGTACGAACTGACCCTCCGGGATGCAGCGCAGCTTCGGGATGAGTCGATGAACGACCTCGCTGAGATGAAAAAGCAGACGCAGACGATCAAGGAAGCGATTCGCAGACTGGGCGATGTCAATGTTAACGCCATCGAAGATTATAAAAATCTGATGGAGCGTTACACGTTTTTGAAGGCACAGCACGACGATCTGGTGGAAGCGGAGAAAACGCTGGAACGCATCATCGTCGAGCTGGATGAGGCGATGCGAAGGCAGTTTAAGGAGAAGTTTGCAGAGATCAGTAAGGAGTTCGATAAGGTATTTAAAGAGCTTTTCGGCGGCGGCAAGGGTACGCTGGAGCTGATGGAGGATGAGGATATCCTGGAAGCAGGCATTCGTATTATCGCACAGCCGCCCGGTAAGAAGCTGCAGAACATGATGCAGCTTTCCGGTGGGGAAAAGGCGCTGACGGCAATTGCGCTATTATTTGCCATCCAGAACTTAAAACCATCACCGTTCTGTCTGCTGGACGAAATCGAGGCGGCATTGGATGACAGCAACGTCGGAAGATTTGCCCACTACCTGCATAAGCTGACCGCCCATACACAGTTTATCGTCATTACCCACAGACGCGGCACGATGGAAGCGGCGGACCGGCTTTACGGAATCACGATGCAGGAAAAAGGACCGTATCGACGCTTGTAAGCGTCAACCTGATAGATAAAGATCTGACCTGATGGTAATCAGGATAAAAAGGAGGTAAGCGGATGGCAGAAGAAAAGAAAAAGCTTTTTTGCCAGACTGCGGGAGGGACTGACCAAGACCCGCAACAATATTGTCAAAGGATTTGACTCCGTTTTTTCCGGATATTCCGTTATTGACGACGAATTTTATGAAGAGCTGGAAGAGACGATGATTATGGGCGACCTGGGCGGTCGGGCGACAGAAGAGATTCTGGACCGATTAAAAGAACAGGTCAATGACCAGGGAATCTGTGATCCGCAGGACTGCCGGGAGATCTTAATCGACAGCATCCGGGAGCAGATGCATGTCGGCAAGACAGCTTATGATTTTGAAAAAGAGCAGTCCGTCGTCATGGTGATCGGCGTAAACGGTGTCGGCAAGACGACTTCGATTGGAAAAACTCGCTTCCAAGTTAAAGAAGCAGGGACGCAAGGTCTTAATCGCGGCGGCGGATACGTTCCGTGCAGCAGCTGGCGATCAGCTGGAGGAATGGGCGAACCGCGCAGGTGTCGATATGATCGGCGGCGTAGAGGGCTCTGATCCGGCGAGCGTTATTTACGACGCGGTCAATGCGGCAAAAGCACGTCATGTGGACGTTCTTTTATGCGATACGGCGGGACGTCTCCACAATAAGAAAAACCTGATGGAAGAGCTGCGCAAGATGAACCGGATTATCGACCGGGAATTTCCCGGTGTCCATCGCGAAAATCTGGTTGTACTGGACGGCACGACCGGACAGAACGCGCTGGTACAGGCACGGGAATTTGCGCAGGTTATGGATCTGACCGGTATTATCCTGACCAAAATGGATGGAACCGCCAAGGGCGGTATTGCGGTAGCAATTCAGTCAGAACTGCACGTACCGGTAAAATATATCGGTGTCGGGGAGAAAATCGAGGATCTGCAGAAGTTTGATCCGGATCAGTTTGTGAATGCACTGTTTGATACAGAGAAGGATGAGGTTTACTAAAATGGAAGAAGAAAAGATGCTGACATTGGAAAAATTTGAAGAGGCTTCCGAAGTAGTGCGCAGAGTAACGCTGGAGACAAAACTTGTATACAGTGATTATTTCAGCCAGCAGACCGGTGCAAAGGTATTTTTTAAGCCGGAAAACCTGCAGTTCACCGGTGCATACAAGGTAAGAGGCGCTTATTATAAGATGAGCACTCTGACCGAGGAAGAGCGTGCAAAAGGCGTTATCACCGCCTCTGCGGGCAACCATGCGCAGGGCGTTGCTTATGCTGCGAAGTGTTATGGCGCGAAAGCTACAATTGTAATGCCGACAACCACGCCTCTGATCAAGGTAAACCGTACCAAAGGATACGGCGCAGAAGTTGTTCTTTACGGAGATGTATATGATGAAGCATGCGCAAAGGCTTACGAGCTGGCGGAAGAGCATGGATATACTTTCGTACATCCCTTCGATGACCTTACCGTTGCAACAGGTCAGGGAACCATTGCGATGGAAATCGTCAAAGAGCTTCCCCTTGTGGATTATATCCTCGTTCCCATCGGCGGCGGCGGACTGGCAACCGGCGTTTCCACGCTGGCGAAGCTGTTAAATCCGAAGATCAAGGTGATCGGCGTAGAGCCTGCAAATGCAAACTGCATGCAGGAATCCATCAAAAACGGCAAGGTGACGACGCTTCCTTCTGTCAACACGATTGCAGACGGCACCGCAGTAAAGACGCCCGGCACGAAAATTTTCCCGTATATCCAGAAAAATCTTGACGATATCATTACAGTAGAGGATGCAGAGCTTGTCGGTGCATTTCTGGATATGGTTGAAAATCACAAGCTGATCGTGGAAAACTCCGGTCTGCTGACCGTTGCAGCGTTAAAGCACCTCGACCTGAAGGGCAAGAAGGTCGTTTCGATCTTAAGCGGCGGAAACATGGACGTGATCACCATGTCTTCCGTAGTACAGCAGGGTCTGATCTTAAGAGACCGTATCTTCACGGTTTCCGTTCTGCTTCCGGACAAGCCGGGCGAACTGAGCAAGGTAGCTGCCGTTGTTGCAAAAGAGCACGGCAATGTTATCAAGCTGTCCCACAACCAGTTTGTTTCCATTAACAGAAGCGCTGCAGTAGAGCTGCGTATTACGATGGAGAGCTTTGGTACAGAGCATAAGCAGGAAATCATTTCTGCACTGGAAAAAAGAGGGATATCGTCCGAAGGTTGTACAGACAAATATGTAACGGCAGCAGTTTAAAGAAAAAACAATAGAATGCACGCTCTGCGAGCATTCTATTGTCAGGCTGAATAACGAGCCATCCGAAACGGATTGAACTGTTTCGGATGGCTCGTTTTGACTTATTGCAGCTTAACAAAACGATTACAAATCGGTTCTGTGACGGCGTAGTTTAAGGCACGAACCAGAACTTGCATCACCACTGCGCACGGATAAATGCTTTTAACTCCTCAGCTTGTCTGTTTAAAACTTCCTGATCCCGCTGTTGCGGCGCTTTTGTGTCGAGATGTACTTTTCCGAGTGCATGGAACAGGAGAAAATCGGAAAGTGCAGTCTGATAACGGTGCAGTGTTTCCTGATAATCCGGCTCTTTGGAGACATCACAGAGTTCGAAAGGATCCTTTTTCAGGTCATAAAAGGCACAGTCCTGTATACTGCCGTAGACCAGAAGCTTGTAGGAATCCGAACGGAGCATGTAGCCGATCTTCGGATTCGTCTGGCTGCCAAACTGCAGCTCGGAAAAAGCAAACTGTCTGTGGTCGTTTCCAAGCAGAGAACGTCCCTGCATGGTAGGAGGGATTGGCTGCCCGCAGAGTTCAAGGACAGTCGGCGCTACGTCGATATTTTCAGAGAGGAAGGAATCCGTCTGTCCGGCGGCCTGCTGTCCGGGATATTTGACAATCAGGGGAATCTTGATGAGCGGATCGTAGAGATGCCTGCCTTTTAACATCATATGATGATAGCTCATGTAGTCTCCGTGATCGCTGGTGAAAATGATCATGGTATTGTCATAAAGTCCTTTCTCCTTCAGCTTTTTGCAGGATGGCACCAATTCCATTGTCGATTTCGGAAATCATACCGTAATAGGAAGCCATCATTGCCCGGATATCCTTCTCATCTATTTTATCGGGGTGGATCGGAGAGCTGCCGAAATTGGAATCGAAGGGGAGCGGCTGATCGGTATAGCCAGGCAGCAGATGCAGGGAGTTCGGATCGTACATCGTACTGTAGGGTGCAGGCGGATCAAATGGGTGGTGCGGGCTGATGTAGCCGACCATCATACAGAAGGGCTGATCGCAATTCCACTGATCAAGACGGTCGAGGGCACGCTGTGTGATCCATTCGCTGGAATAAAACGGAAGATCGAGATCAGACTGACAGCATTGGCAGTCATCGAATCTGTGATCTTCTGGCGGAAGCTGAAACAGACCGGATTCGTAGTGCAGATCAAAACGGTCGATTTTACCGTGCTTCATCAGAAAATGATGATAATCGTCCTCGAAGCGTCCGCAGCCGTTTTGCTCTGCCAGCTCAAGATCGGAAAATCCGATGTCCAGATAAGTGGGAGTCATATGCATTTTTCCGACTGCGGTGGTTTGGTATCCGTTTTCACGCAGGAGCTTTGGAAAAGTCGGATAGCCGGAGGGCAATGTACAATGGTTGTCCCATGCAGCATGCTGGTGCACATACAGACTGCTAAATAGCGAATAGCGGGATGGGGTACAGACCGGATAAACCGTATAATGGTTCTGATAGGTTACGCCGTCTGCTGCCAGAGCGTCGATGTTGGGTGTCTGGATATCCGGGTTGCCGTAACAGCCCAGACAGTCCTGACGCAGCTCGTCGAGATGAAGGATCAGGATGTTTGGTTGGTTCATATAAGTGCCCTTTCCGGAGGCATGGGATTTCTGACGGCAGGATCATTTTATGGTTCTGCTGAAAGGGTGTACCTCACGAATACGCATATCGGTTTGGGAATATAGTCCATGATAATGCAAAGAAAGGTTTTTTAAAATGGATTTTCCTGCTCGATGCTAGGTTTTAGTAGTCAGACAGCACGAACTGTGGTAAGATAGAGCAAGCAACAGAAAGGATGGTAGCAAGCATGCTGGAATTTAAATATGATACACAGCTCCTGATAGAAGGAGAAAATCTGGATGAGGATGAAATCAGCGAATATTTCACCGAGCATTTCAAGGGAGACTGCCTGCTGGCGGTCGGCGACGATGAGCTGATCAAAATCCATTTCCATACCAATGAGCCCTGGAAGGTGCTGGAATACTGCGCATCCCTTGGCGAGATCTACGACATTGTAGTAGAAGATATGGATCGTCAGTCCAGAGGCTTGAAGGGCTGAGAAGAAAGAGAATTGTCCGTTTTGGTAAAAAACGGACAATTTTTTGCTTTATAGGGAAAGACCCTACGGCGCTCTTTGAATTGAAAAAGGCCCGCACGGAGGCGGGCACAACAAGCAGACGATAGATGGCTTAGAAGATATAAAAACCTTCTTCACCAAAACCGTCATCAAGTTCATCATCATTTAAGAAATAGTCCATATCCAGAAGTGCATCCTCGCTCATAATGCGAATGTCCTGGGATGTCATACCTTCCGGCGGATTATCCATGTATTTTTTACGCAGTGCCTCGATATCTGGTTTCATGGTGTTCATCCTCCTTTTTAGAGGATTATAACATAAGAATCGAGAAAATCATGCAGAAGAACGCTTTCCACGAGATTTGGACATTACTTGCTCGTACATTTCTTCGAGGGAAACGCGCTGGTGGTTGAAGTATAGTTCTAAGAATTCCATCCTATGCTGGCAGTCAGGGCATACCAAGGGATCATACCCAAAAAGAAGACAAAATAGCAGTTCGCCACTGATTAAAGCTGTGGTAGATATGATGTTTGCTTTTGGAAATGGCACGATAGAGTTTGGAATCAATTTCTCGGTGACGTGCATAAATCCCACCATACCGAATCATTTTAAAAATGTTTTTCAGGAATGTGGCGAATGAGACGCTGGATGAATTCCATAGCAGGAATCGTTTCTTCTATGTATTGTTCATCCTCATGCCGGTTGTAATGGAAAGTGACCATTTCACCATCGTATTTATCAATTCGGGATGTGGCAATGACAGGGCGACCAAGATAACGCCCAATGTATTTTACAACAATTCTGGGATCGCAGAGGTTGGGTTTGGCATAAACATAAAAACCTTTGTTGGTGTTCACGATAACATTTCGCCTTCACTTTTTGAAAGAAGAACCGATTTTGGATTCCATTTCATTGAGCAGAGCCGTGCGAAAAGCATTGCGTAAAAAAGTGTAATCAAAGTGTTTGACATTACGCCAAACACCATCATCGCTGTAACCACCTTCAGATATGAGGCAGTGGATATGCGGATTCCATTTCAAATCTCTGCCAAAAGTATGTAAAACCATAATAAAACCGGGTGTGAAGTTTTTGGATTTATTCATTTTGTAAAACATACGGGTGATAACGCTGTTTGCAGAGTGAAACAGACAATCGAGTAGAGAACGATCCTTGAGAAAGAATTCACGAAGACTTTTATCGATTGTGAAAACACAATGGCGATGTGTGACATTAACCAGTTTAAAGGACATACTGGTAGTGCGATCCATGGTATATTTGTTGCCGCAGGTAGGGCAGAAACGGCTATGACAGCGGAAAGGAACAAATTTAAGTTTCCCGCAGTGAGGACAGCCATACATGGCACCACCGAAAGATGGATCACCGCAATGAATCATCTTATCGATATTTTCCATCTCAGTTTTTCTGGGATGAAGAGTATATTCAATTTCTTCATAATAGTCAGTAAAAATCTGTTGTAAAACATTCATAAGACTATTATGCATGAAATAGTAACAAAAAGAAATCCCACCCCTCAAGATTGAGGGGCAGGGGAGTTGAATAGGCGAAGCCTATTTTTTATACTTCGAGACAAATTGTCCCGAGGTGCGGGGCGGCTCCCCGGGATGCCGCTCCCCACCGAGCCCCGTTTCGGTCACTCATCCACCCAACACCGAAACGGAGGTTTATTTATGACTACAATCAATCTGAAGGATTTTTATTATTGGTACACACAGGATCAGTTTATTGAGGTTTCTGACGAGGTAGCCGAAGTGTTTGTGTCCGATGCCCGGCACGAAATGGCCTACCAGCGGCGGCTCTCCCGGCATAAGGCGCAGTATTCTCTGGACTGCGATGACGGGATCGAATATTCCGCCTGCCTGCATGAGCCAACGCCCCAGGAGCTTCTGGAGCGCATGGAGCTGTTCATCCGTCTGTGGAATGCACTCAACTCTTTGCCGGAGATCCAGGGCCGCAGGATTGATGCCCACATCATTCTTGGAAAGAGCATCAAGGAAATTGCCGAGGCCGAGGGCGTACATGAGGAGTCTGTTCGCCAGTCGATCAAGCGTGGCCTTGAGCGTATGAAAAAAACTTTTTGATTTTTTCATTTTCCCCACTTGGAAATGATGAAAAAATGTCTCGGTTTATGAAAGAAGATATTCTTCTTTCCGCAGATAAACAGCGGCGGCCCCGGGCATAGTCCGGGGAGCCGGGTGGCGGGTGCGCTGTGACTTTTTCTTCGGAAGAACGAGCGAACAACACCAACGCCGCAACTGGGCCGGGCCGCCCCACGGCCACGATCCGGCATAGGACAGGCTGGCCGCTTGTCCCTCCGGGCTGTCCCCTTATCTGCGAGGGAACGCCGCTTTGAGCATGGTTGTCTTTGGACAGGGCAAGAAAATGGGAGCGGCGTTCTCTATTTTATACTTACATGGAGTGAGGCAAGAGGGCAGCATCGTTTGGGTGCTGCCCTCTTGCGTTTCCCCATGATATGCGGGAGGCGTATCCTATTTTTGATAAGGAGGTTTTACCGTGAGATTAACGGCAAAGGAACTGGAACAAATGAAAAGCGTTGACATCGGCGCAGTGGCTCCCGAGTCCCTGCCGGATGTGAGCGGTATGATCTTTGACACCTCTCTCCCCCGGGAGGAGCGGATCGCTCTGTTTTTGCAGGCGGTAGAAAATCCATACTGCTTTTGCATCGGCGGGATCGGTGTAAAAATTGAATTTGCGGAAAGCGGGCCGTCCTTGCAGGACACGCTGACGGACTTTCTTCTCCGGCAAAAAAGCGGGCTGTAACTTCGGTTATGGCCCGTTTCTACTTCGAGACAAAGTGTCCCGAGGCGGAGGCATCCTTGTTGTCCCGCCCGAGCAGAGGTATAATATAGATGTAATGTGATAGGGAAGGAGGAACAATGGCACGAACAAAAAACAGAGGATTGCAACAGAGTTTCTCTCCCTCTTATACCGTCCGCCGCTGGCGGCTGGGCGCATACATCCGGCTCTCCAAGGAGGACTTGAAAAAGGGAAAGGACGACAGCAACAGCGTCATCAACCAGCGTGATCTGCTCAATGACTTTTACCAGAAGCATATCGGAGAATTTGAAAGTGTTTCCGAATATGTAGACGATGGACACACAGGAACGGACGCCAACCGGGAGAACTTCCAGCGGCTCCTTTCCGATGTAATGAGCGGAAAAATTAACTGCGTGGTAGTAAAAGACCTGTCCCGCTTCGCACGAAATTATAGCGATGCCGGAAGTTTGATCGATAACCTGTTTGTTCAAATGGGTGTTCGCTTTATCAGCCTTGCTGAGAATGTGGACAGCTACAAGAACCCCGACAGCGTTTCAAATATCATCGTTCCCATTACAAACGTGATGAACGATAATTACTGCTATCAGACTTCCAAAAAGATCCGGCAGGTATTTGATTACAAACGGCGCAACGGCCAGTATATCGGAGCATTTGCTCCTTACGGCTATGTAAAGCACCCAAAGGACAAGCACAGGCTGATTGTTGATCCCGATGCTGCTGAAAATGTCAAACTCATTTTCACAATGCTTATTCAAGGGTCATCAAAACGTGCTATCGCGCTGTACCTGAACGAACACGGCGTACCGAGCCCCTCGGCTTACAAGGTACAAAAGGGCTTGCCTGTTTCGACAAGAGGGTATGACGATCCTATGTGGGGAGTCCGCATGATCCACTCCATTCTTACCAATCCGACCTACACCGGGGATTTAGCCCAAGGCCGAAGCCGGGTGAAGCTACAAGGTACACCAGATTGAAGCTGTTCCACGCGAGGAATGGGTGGAAGTGGCTGGAACGCATGAGGCCATTATCGACTATGAAACTTTCGACAAGGTACAGGCTCTCTTACAGCGTGATACCCGTACTTCCCCCGAAAGGCCGTGAGGTACATTTATTCAGCGGCTTTCTGAAATGTGCCGATTGCGGGCGGGCCATTACCCGATGCGTTGGCAAGAACAACAATGTATATTATTCTTGCTCAACCTACAAGAACCGTTCCCGGACAGCCTGCACCATGCACTCAATCAAGCATGAACGGCTGGAGGCTGCTGTTTTGTTCGCTGTACAGCATCAGGTACATTTGGCTGTTTCCTACTCGGAAATCGTCACGCAAATCAATTCCGCTCCAATCAAAAAAAGCCAGTCTTACAGACTGGACGATCTGATAGCTGCAAAAGAGCGGGAACTGACAAAGATAACACGCTACAAGCAATCTCTTTATCAGGACTGGAAAGACGGTGAAATCACCCAGCAGGAATACCGGGATATGAAGGCTGACTACGAACGGCAGACTTCTGATATTTCCGCGGTGTACCCGGCTGAACGCTGAACGCGCAGAACTGGCAAACGGTGTGGACAACGAGCATCCTGCACTGGTAGCCTTTATGAAGTATCAGAACATTGAAGCCCTCAACCGTGAAATCTTGGTTGAACTTGTGGACTATATCAAGGTCTATGAAAACGGCAATATCAGCGTGAAATTCAAATTTGCTGACGAGCTCCGCAAGATTGCCGAGTACATTGAAATCAACACTACGGAAGATACCACAGTAGCGGGCTAACCCCCGCTACGAACCCCTTTGACAGTGTGTTTTCCTAATAGGCGCTAATCATACGATAAAAACGCTCCGCGAGGATGCGCACTCGGCGCAGGGGTAGATGGTTGCCGAGGCAACCGCGCCTCGGCGCGAGAATGTGCCAAGGCACATTCTTTTTTTTATGGGATTTATCCTGTTGAGGGTATTGGAGTTTTTCGTGTTCCGAAAAATGGAGATGCCCGAAACAAAAAACCACCTGCTTTGCGGGTGGAGACAAAGACGTTGTACAAAAAAATCACCTTTCCGTTACAATAGAGTTGTTCAGGCACTATTGTAAGAAAGGAAAGGTGATTTTATGGCGAATAAGAATTATGATTTAGCTCACACAAAATGGATGTGTAAGTATCACATCGTATTCACTCCAAAGTATAGACGAAAAGTTATTTATAATCAATTAAAAGTTGATATAAGAGATATTTTGAAACAGTTATGTTCTTACAAAGGAGTAGAAACCATCGAAGGGCATTTAATGCCAGATCACATTCATATGCTGGTAAGCATTCCGCCGAAGATGAGTGTGTCAAGTTTTATGGGATATTTGAAGGGCAAGTCCGCACTTATGATATTCGATAGACATGCAAATCTAAAGTACAAGTTTGAAATCGACATTTTTGGTCAGAAGGATATTATGTCAGCACAGTAGGGTTAAATGAAGCGACAATCAAAAAGTATATCCAAGATCAGGAAAAGAACGATATCATGCAAGATAAATTAGGTGTAAAAGAATATGAAAACCCTTTTAAGGGTTAAGTCGAAGTAGTGCAAACGCCCCTTCAAGGGGCATAAGCAACGCGTCAAGTGCAATAGTGACTTGAACGAAGAGAAAGTCTGGGCGCCTTGAGACGCTGTCCGGTGTCAAGGGGTTATACCCAGCAGAGCCGAGCCACCCCTTGAAGGGGTGGCGGCGACTTACTTTATAGGAAAGACCGCCTACGGCGCTCTTTGAATGAAAAAGGCCCGCACGGAGGCGGGCACAACAAAGCAGACGATAGATGGCTTAGAAGATATAAAAACCTTCTTCACCAAAACCGTCATCAAGTTCATCATCATTTAAGAAATAGTCCATATCCAGAAGTGCATCCTCGCTCATAATGCGAATGTCCTGGGATGTCATACCTTCCGGCGGATTATCCATGTATTTTTTACGCAGTGCCTCGATATCTGGTTTCATGGTGTTCATCCTCCTTTTAGAGGATTATAACATAAGAATCGAGAAAATCATGCAGAAGAACGCTTTCCACGAGATTTGGACATTACTTTCTCGTACATTTCTTCGAGGGAAACGCGCTGGTGGTTGAAGTATAGTTCTAAGAATTCCATCCTATGCTGGCAGTCAGGGCATACCAAGGGATCATACCCAAAAGAAGACAAAATAGCAGTTCGCCACTGATTAAAGCTGTGGTAGATATGATGTTTGCTTTTGGAAATGGCACGATAGAGTTTGGAATCAATTTCTCGGTGACGTGCATAAATCCCACCATACCGAATCATTTTAAAATGTTTTTCAGGAATGTGGCGAATGAGACGCTGGATGAATTCCATAGCAGGAATCGTTTCTTCTATGTATTGTTCATCCTCATGCCGGTTGTAATGGAAAGTGACCATTTCACCATCGTATTTATCAATTCGGGATGTGGCAATGACAGGGCGACCAAGATAACGCCCAATGTATTTTACAACAATTCTGGGATCGCAGAGGTTGGGTTTGGCATAAACATAAAAACCTTGTTGGTGTTCACGATAACATTTCGCCTTCACTTTTTTTTTGAAAGAAGAACCGATTTTGGATTCCATTTCATTGAGCAGAGCCGTGCGAAAAGCATTGCGTAAAAAGTGTAATCAAAGTGTTTGACATTACGCCAAACACCATCATCGCTGTAACCACCTTCAGATATGAGGCAGTGGATATGTGGATTCCATTTCAGATCTCTGCCAAAAGTATGTAAAACCATAATAAAACCGGGTGTGAAGTTTTTTGGATTTATTCATTTTGTAAAACATACGGGTGATAACGCTGTTTGCAGAGTGAAACAGACAATCGAGTAGAGAACGATCCTTGAGAAAGAATTCACGAAGACTTTTATCGATTGTGAAAACACAATGGCGATGTGTGACATTAACCAGTTTAAAGGACATACTGGTAGTGCGTTCCATGGCATATTTGTTGCCGCAGGTGGGGCAAAAACGGCTGTGACAGCGGAATGGAACAAATTTAAGATTTCCGCAGTGAGGACAGCCGTACATGGCACCACCGAAAGATGGATCACCGCAATGAATCATCTTATCGATATTTTCCATCTCAGTTTTTCTGGGATGAAGAGTATATTCAATTTCTTCATAATAGTCAGTAAAAATCTGTTGTAAAACATTCATAAGACTATTATGCATGAAATAGTAACAAAAGAAATCCCACCCCTCAAGATTGAGGGGCAGGGGAGTTGAATAGGCGAAGCCTATTTTTTATGAAAAATATTCCTTGCGTCCACTCCCGAATCTGATATATTGGTAATGGAAGGCGTTTCACACAACAACCGAAAAAGGAGAGGGACATGAAGAGTTGTATCAGTACTTACAGCTTTGAAAGGCTGTATCAGGATGGGGGATTTACACGCTTTAATGCCATCGACAAGACAAAGGAATATGGCTGCCAGGGGGTAGAGCTGGTGTTGAATGACGAAACACCGGACGGCAGCACACCTATGGAGTATGCGAAGGCATTGTGTGCACATGCAAAGGAGCAGGGACTGGAGGTTCCAATCTACACGACGGGAGCGAATTTTTTCGTGAAGGAGCCGGAAAAGGAGCTGGAACGGCTCTGCAGGCATATCGACATTGCGGCAGAATGCAAGATCCCGCTGCTGCGACATGACGTCGCATGGGGCTATTACGAGGGCTATACGGGGATCAAAAGCTACAAAAAGGTCATCGAAGCGGTGGCACCGTTTGTGCGTCAGGCAGCAGAATATGCCAGAGAGCGCGGTTTGAAGACCTGCAGCGAAAACCACGGCTATCTGTTACAGGACAGTGCGAGAATGCTCGAGCTGTTTGCGGTGGTTGATCATCCCAATTACGGATTTCTGTGCGATATGGGCAATTTCACTGTAGTGGACGAGGACTGTGCGACGGCAGTATCGGCACTTTCGGACTATATCGTGCACGTTCACGCGAAGGATATGCTGGTGCGCTCCGGCATGAATTTTGACCCGGGCAGAGGCTATAATCTTTCCAGAGGCGGCAATTACTGGCGCGGCACGATTTTTGGACATGGAAATGTACCGACGTTCCAGATCCTTTCTGCGATCCGCAAATCCGGCTACGACGGCTATGTTTCTCTGGAGTTTGAAGGAATGGAGCCCGTTCTGGAGGGCGTTGAGATCGGAACACAAAATCTGCAGCATATGATCGAAGTAGTAGGAAAAATGAAATAATACAGGGGAAATCATGTTGACAGGCGGCTTTTGAGACTGCCATCAACATCAAAAAGAAGGGGAAATGAATATGAAAAAAAGTAACAGTAGGCATTATTGGCTGCGGAACGATCGCGAACGGCGCACATATCCCGGCTTATATGAAAAATGAAGATGTGGAAATCAAATATTTCTGCGATATTATCCCGGAGCGCGCAAAAGAGGCGGTAGAGAAGTATGGCTGCGGAATCGCAGTGGAAGATTATCATGACGTACTGACTGACCCGGAGGTAGAAGCGGTGTCCGTCTGCACGCCGAACAAGATGCATGCGACGATCGCAATCGACGCAATGCGCGCAGGCAAGCATGTGTTGTGTGAAAAACCGGCTGCAAGAACCTATGCGGAAGCACTGGAAATGCAGAAGGTGCAGCATGAAACGGGAATGACGTTAAATATCGGTGTTGTAAACCGTTTTAATGACATGGTGAATCTGATCCGTAATTATATTCAGGAGGGCCGTCTGGGAGAAATTTACCATGTTTATATCAGCTTCCGGGCATTCCGTTCCATTCCGGGATTGGGCGGCGCATTTACGACAAAGGAAGTCGCAGGCGGCGGCTCCCTGATCGACTGGGTAGTACATTACCTTGACCTTGTGATGTATTGTTTAAACGATCCTAAACCGCTGACCGTATCCGGCGAGACATTTTGCAAGCTTGGCAAGGACATGGAAGGTTATGTATACAGGGATATGTGGGCAGGTCCTCCCCAGTATGATGGCGTTTACGATGGGACGATTCTGTGACGGCGCTGATCCGTACGGAAGGACCGGTCTTTACCGTAACCGGCGCATGGGCACAGAATATCGATGAAGACGACAAATATATTGACTTTATGGGCGATAAGGGAGGCATCCGCTTACAGTACGGCGGCGACTTTACCCTGTATACCGTAGAGCATGGCGCGTTGGTAAAATATACGCCCGAATTACAGACGAAAAATATGTTTGAGACAGAGATCAATTCGTTTGTCCGCTGCGTGCGCACCGGCGAGAAACTGCCGTCGCATATCGACACCGCTGTGCTGACCTCGCAGATCATGCAGGCAATTTACGATTCTGCAGAGACGCATCGGGAAGTAGTGCTGTAAAAACAATGACGTCGGGCAGGTAAAACTGACCTGCCGGTTTGTATAGGAGGGACAGAGATATGTATGATTTTTCTATCGGCGTAATGCTGGAATCGTTTAAGCTTCCAATTCCGGAGGCGATCAAAAAGCAAAGGAGCTGGGCGCAGAGGGCATTCAGGTCTATGCGACTTATGGAGAACTTTCTCCCCGCAATTTGGTCGGTGCAAAGCGAAAAGAATTCCTGGACATGGTAAAGTCCAACGGACTTGTGATTTCCGCTTTATGCGGCGATCTCGGAAAAGGCTTCCACGATCCTGCAAAGAATCCGGAGCTGATCGAGGAGTCGAAGCGGATCTTAGACCTTGCAAAGGAGCTGGAAACCAACGTTGTGACAACTCATATCGGTGTTGTTCCGTCTGATCCGGCGAATGAACGCTATCAGATCATGCAGGAGGCATGCTTTAAGCTTGCACAGTATGCGGATTCCCTGGATGCACATTTTGCAATTGAAACAGGACCGGAAGAGTCTGCAGTTCTGAAAAAGTTCCTGGATGGTCTGCATTCCACCGGTGTTGCAGTCAATATGGACCCTGCAAACCTCGTCATGGTGACGGGGGACGATCCGGTGCAGGCGGTATACAACCTGAAGGATTACATCGTTCATACCCATGCAAAGGACGGCAGACGAAACTATTACAGAGCTCCCGAAGAGGTTTATGGACTGGTAGAGGCAGAGATGCTGGCAAGCCCGTCCTTTACAGAGTTGCCTCTCGGAACCGGAAATGTGGACTTTGCGGCATACTTAAAAGCGCTGGATGAAATCGGCTATCACGGCTTTTTGACAGTGGAAAGAGAGGTGGGAGATACGCCGGAAAAGGATATTCGGACGGCAGTGGAGTTTTGCAGAAGCTGATCCGGTAAGTGGTGCTATTGTTTTGGAGAGATAAGATGTTTACCTGGGACGAACTGGAAAGAAAATATAATATGAAGTTAAATCAACCGCCGCTTCGACTAAGCGGCGGTCTGATGCATAAAATGTACAAACTTGAGACAGATCAGGGAATATATACATTGAAGCTGTTAAATCCGTTTATCATGCAGCGCAAAGATGCTATGGAGAATTACAGAGAAGCAGAGCGGCTGGAATCCATACTGGAACAAAAAAACATTCCGATTCTTCCAGCATTGTCTGTAAACGGAAATAAGATGCAGGAGATGGAGGAATTTTATTTTTATCTGTTTCCTTATTATCGGGGAACTGTATTAAAGAACTGCGAAGTGACAGAAGAGCACTGCAGGAAAATTGGAAAAATCCTTGCCAGAATCCACAGCATAGATAAGAAAAACGGAGATGGAATACTGCCGAAGATGTCAATCGACTGGAAGTTTTATCTTGACAGATTGAAAGAAAGAAATACTTTGCTTTATGAACTTCTGGGGGAGCATTATGAACGGATTTTGGAAAGTCAGGAGCGTGGGAACTGTGCCAGAACAAAGTTGCCGGATGTTCTTGCAATTTGTCATAATGATATGGATCGAAAAAATGTTTTGTGGAGTGGGACAGACTATCGAATTATCGATCTGGAATGTCTCGCATACCAGAATCCCTTTCTGGAAGTATTTGAAATGGCTTTATGCTGGGCTGGCTATGAGGAAGGGAAGGTTGATTTAGCTTTGTTTTGCGCTTTTCTGGAAGGATATTTCGAACAGGGTGGAAAAATTCCTGTATCCTGGGAGGTCCTTTATGACTGCAATAATATGAGGCTTCAATGGCTGGAATATAATCTGAAGCGCGCTCTTTTGATTGATTGTGGTAAAAACGAGCAGGAAATCGGGGGAAAAACAGGTTATGGAAACAATACGACAGATAGATTTGTATGCAGAGATAAAAGAAGAGATCTTGAAGGTATGTTGGAAAAATTTCTGACTGTGTGGGTATAAAAAGAAAACTTTATAAGTATAAGGAATGAAAAGGAGCCTCGCAGGATAACTGCAAGGCTCCTTGATTCATTCAATTAAATATTTCGTATGAAACCAGTGTCTTATTTAGTTGCTTTCCATGCTTCATACTGGGACTGAATTTCAGACAGAATATCCTGATAACCGGCTTCATCCAGTGCATTCTGGTAATCTACAAGAGTCTGATCAACATCGCTTTCATTGTAGCCGCCCTGTTCCAGAACATAACCGTATTCATTGTAAACGTTGTTGCATGCAGCAATCTGAGCTTCAACAGAAGACTGATTGAAACGGAAACCGGATGCACAGGAGGAATTGGACTTTTCATTAAAGTCTTTGTACAGCTGAACTTTGTTCTCGGGTTCATCGATAATCAGAGATGTAGCTTCCACAGAGGTAGATTCCCAAGGACTGTGGCTGTAAAGATCACCTTTCGGAGAAATACGACCATCTACCAGATCGTAATCAGTGCCTTCGATACCATAAGTGAAAAGGTCAGCAAGTGTAGTGTCTGTATAGAGCAGTCCGAGGAAATCGATGCATGCTTTTGCCTGCTCTTCGGTGGAGTTGGAAGTGATTGCATAGCAGGAACCAAGTGTGGAATTGGAATGGGACCAGGTCTGGGTGATCGGAATAACGGCACATTCCTGAGCATAAGTAGAAGTAGCAGCACTGTTATCCGGAACATCTGCCCATGCAGCAAAGCCCCAATCCTGTGTCATAATTGCATTTGCCGGAGTTGATTTGGTAACCTCTTCGTCGTTGATATATCCGAGGGCACCCCATTTGCACATCATTTTTTACAAAATCCGCATAATCCGAAGTCTGAACTACATTCACGACAGTATCGGTTGCACGTTCAACAGCCCAGAGACTGTTTTTGGAGAAAAAGTCATATTTGTCAATGTAATAAAGGTAAAAGAAGTCCATACCCTGAGTCAAAAGAGGATATTTTAACCCATCTGCTTTACAGTCAGCAAGCATAGGCTCAATATCTTTGAGCTCTTTAATTTTGAAATATCCCAGTTATGTGCATCGATCAGTCGCTGAGGAACAACAAGATCACATCCTTCTGCAGATTCTTTATAAATTGGAATGAAATATGTTTTGTTATCATAAGAGGAAGCTTCCCAGACGGCTTCTGGCATTGCTTTATATAAAGTAGTATCTTTTACCAGATCGGTAATGTCATATACTGCATTCTGAGCATACAGATTATCTGTTGCAAGAGAACCGTTCCAGCTTGCTGTCCAGAGAAGATTCACTTCGTTGTTGGACAGCGCGAGATTTGCTTTGTCACCGTATTCGCCGCTTGCAATATCTGTGATTGTGATTTCAACATTGATTTTGTCTGCGATGTAGTCGTTGATGGCATCCTGTACTTTTTTTGACTTCATCGGAAGCAACAGTAGCCTGATTGAAGGAAGCTCTGTAAATGCTGATTGATGTTTTGTCGCCACTGGAAGCGGTATCAGTCGATTCTGTAGTTGCGGTTCCTGTTTCTGCAGGCGATGCAGTACCTGTATTTGAAGCAGTATTTCCGCAGCCACTCAACATGCCAAGCGCCATTGCAGCGGTTAATGAAATGGAAAATAGTTTGTTTAAAGTTCTCTTTTTCATACCTTGTGTCCTCCTTTAAAGGTTTTGTTCCTTACACGAATTACTATATCGCTTGATTTTGAAATTTACAATATCCTTCGGATGTTTAGAATTTTCTTCGACGATTTTAGTGTAAATAGCACAAAAGGAAAGGGAAAAAGTACGATTAAACCACGCGAAAGTAATAAAAAACTGAAAGTAGATACATGATAAGCTGAAAAAGTTGAATTTACTTACAGACGACTCTATACTGTAAGTGCGATAACAAAGAGCGCGGATAAAACAATAGAATGCAAATGCACGCTCTGCGAGCATTCTATTGTCATGAATAAAAAAATAAATAAGGTGGGTGAAAATATGGATCAATTCAAGCAGGTTAAGGGAGAGCTGATCGTATCCTGTCAGGCACTGGAAGACGAACCGCTTCATTCTTCCTTTATTATGGGAAGGATGGCAAAGGCAGCTTATGAGGGAGGTGCAAAAAGGAATCCGGGCAAATTCGGTTTCTGATATAAAAGAAATTAAGAGTATTGTTCCACTCCCTGTAATAGGAATTATAAAAAACAATATCCGGGGACAGAGGTATATATTACGCCAAGCATGAATGAAATAGATGCGTTGCATGAGATCGGCGTGGAAATCATCGCACTGGATGCAACGGATCAGAGCCGTCCGGATCATAAGTCATTGGAATCGTTTTACAATGAAATCCGAAAGAAATATCCGGATCAGCGTCTGATGGCAGATTGTTCAACTTTTGAAGAAGCAGTTCGCGCAGATCGTCTGGGGTTTGATTTTATCGGAACAACATTGGTTGGATATACACCGCAGAGCAAAGGAAATCATATTGAACAGAATGATTTTGAACTGATTCGCAGAATTCTTTCCACAATTAAAAATCCGCTGATTGCAGAAGGAAACATTGATACACCTCAGAAAGCAAGGCGGGTAATTGAACTGGGGAGCATACAGCGTCGTAGTAGGATCTATTATTACGCGGCCTCAGATTATTACAAGAAGATTTGTAAACTGTATTCATCAGGAGGAAACAGAATGAAAGAATTTCTTCATAATACTTGGAAACACAGGGCACATGTGATTATGTCATTACCTGCTGTGCTGATTTTATTTTTTTTCAGTTATGTTCCGATGGCAGGTCTTGTGCTGGCATTTAAAAAATTTTGATTACAAGGCAGGATTGTGGAAGAGTCCGTGGTATGGGCTGGAGAATTTTAAATTCCTGGTTGCGTCGAAAGCAACGTTTATCAACCTGACAAAAAAAATACGCTGTTTTATTATGTTTTGTTTACTGCAATTGGAACTGTTTTGGAGATAATACTTGCTATTGCAATTGATCAGCTTGTATTTAAAAAATTAGGAAAAGTCATGCAGAGTATTATGATTATTCCTGTATTTATTTCTTTTACTGCAGTACAGTTTATTGTATATGCATACTTAAGTTCTGATACCGGAATGGTCAATAATTTGTTTGGCTTGTCAACCAGATGGTATATGGAAGCGAAGTACTGGCCGGCCATTCTGACCATTGTGAAAATCTGGAACGGGGTAGGATATGGATCTGTCTTGTATATGTCGGTGCTGGCGGGAATTGATACCCAGCTGTATGAAGCGGCAGAAATAGATGGAGCAAATAAATGGCAGCAGATCGCGCATGTTACGCTTCCTTCCCTGGTGCCGATGATCAGCATCATGCTTTTGTTGTCCGTTGGCGGAATGATGCATTCCGATACCGGTCTGTTTTATCAGGTGACCAGAAACAGCGGTACGCTGTATTCCACAACGCAGGTATTGGATTCGTATGTGCTAAATGCAATTTTTAAAAATGCAAACTATGGTTTTACAGCAGCGGCAACATTTTTCCAGTCTGTGGTAGGAACCGCGATGATTCTGCTCGCAAATGGAATTGTTCGAAAAATCGCGCCGGAAGATGCGTTATTCTAAAGGGGGACGAAAAATGAGTTCTATAAAAGCAAAAAGAAGAAAAAAAGCAGGGGCAGGACAATATATTCTTTCTGCAATTTTGCTCCTTTATACGATCTTCTGCGCGATGCCGATTCTGCTCGTATTTATCGGTGCCGTAACGGATGAAAAAAACGCTGGCAACGGAAGGATTCAGTTATTTCCCGTCGAAGTTTTCGCTGGATGGAGTCAGTAGTGTTTTTAAAGTATGGAAAACAGCTGTTTGTTTCCTATGGCGTGACAATTTTCGTTACAGTGGCAGGTACCGCCCTGGGACTTTTCGTTATGAGTATGTTGGCATATTCCCCTGAGCCGCCGAGATTTTAGAATGAGGAGCTTTCTGTCTATTTACATTCTGATCCCGATGCTGTTTTCAGGAGGCCAGCTTTCTTCTTATATTATTTATACCTCTACATATCACCTGAAGGATAATCTGTTATTGCTGATTCTTCCGCTGTGTGTTTCGACAATGAATATCATTATTCTTCGTACCTATGTGCAGAGCAGTATTCCGGAAGAACTGATTGATTCAGCACGGATTGATGGAGCGGGAGAATACCGGACGTTTTTCCAGATTGTATTTCCATTGATGAAACCGGCGATGGCAGCAGTTGGATTTATGATGGCGACAGCATTTTGGAATGACTGGCAGAATGCCCTGTTGTTTATCACAAGCGACAATAAAAAACCGCTGCAGTTGCTTTTGGTCAATATTCAGAAGAGTATAGAAACACTGTTGAGCAATAAGAATATACCGACCGCCGTTCTGGCAAAAATGCAGGGGTTGTTCCTCAGAATTCGGCAACAATGGCAACAGTTATTGTAGTTATCGGACCAATCATGATTGCATAGCCATTTTTCCAGAAATATTTTATCAAAGGTTTAACGGTTGCATCTGTAAAGGGATAATTTAAGGCAGGAATGAACAGACAGGAGAAGAGAATGAAACAGTATATCTGTATTGATATCGGCGGAACTGCAATCAAATATGGAGTTGTACAGTCAGGAGAGATTCCGGAAATTATTCGGACTGATTCTTGCAAAACGCCGGAAAATGGTACGAAAATTTTACAGAAAGTATTTGATATAATAGAAGGTCTGAAAAGAAACTGTGGACAGACGGAGGCAGTCTGCATTTCCAGCGCAGGGATTGTTAATTCAGAAGAGGGCTGTATTCTGGAAGCAAATGATGATTTGATTTCAGGCTACACCGGAACAAAAATAGCAGATCGCGTAAAAGAAAAGTTTGGTATTCCCTGTTTTGTAGAAAATGATGTAAATTGTGCTGCGATGGCAGAATATTATGCCGGTGCTGCCAAAGGATATCATTCCATGCTGATGCTTACGATCGGAACCGGGATCGGCGGAGCATTTATCGCTGGCGGAAAATTGTTAAAAGGTCATACTTACAGTGCCTGTGAAGTAGGATATATGAATATGGAAGAAGGAACCTTTGAAGAAATAGCAGCAACTTCCGCGCTTGTAGCAAGGACGGCAAAACGACTTCACAAAACGGCTGATGAAATTTCAGGAAAATGGATTTTTGAGCAGGCGCAGGATGGAAATGAAGTTTGCATAGAAGAAATTGACAGAATGTGTGATATCCTTGCAAAGGGAATTTCCAATATCTGTTATGTGTTGAATCCGGAAATTGTTCTTCTTGGCGGTGGAATTTCGGCACAGACGGACTGGCTAAAGCCACGAATTGAAATGGGAATGGAAAAATATTTGATTCCGGTGATTCGAAAAAAACAAAGTTGGATTTTGCCAAATTTAAAAATCAGGCTGGAATGATAGGTGCTTACTATGCTTCCGGTTTTATAGGATAAGAAATTGATGAGAGAAGAAGAAAACGGGATTTTAAACAATATCAAAAGTGTTTACGGAAATTTGACGACACTGGAAAAGGAAATTGCGGATTTTTTCCTGAACGGACCGGATATCAAGGATTTTTCGGCACAAAATGTGGCCGCTCATTTGTTTATTTCGACGCCGTCGCTGACAAGATTTGCCCAGAAATGCGGATATTCTGGATACAGGCAGTTTTTGTTTGATTTTCAGAAAAAAGAGTGTGGAAAGAGGAAAAAAGCGATGAGATGAACGGATACATTTTTCATATGCTGTCTGTTTATCAGTCATTGCTGGACGAAACAAAACATTTATTTGATGAGAAAAAAATAAAGCAGCTATGTTCTTTGTTTGCATCCTGTAATCGAGTGTACCTGTACGGAATCGGAAGCTCCGGTCTGGTGGCAACAGAAATGCAGATCCGTCTGATGCGGCTTGGACTGAATGTGTACAGCATAACAGACGGACATATGATGGAAATGAACTCGGTTATTGTGAATCAGGAATGCGTGGTTGTCGGGTTAAGTATCAGCGGAAAGACAGAGGAAGTTTTAAGATCCTTAAAAGCCGCAAAGATGGCGGGAGCTACGACAGTGCTAATTACTTCGCTTAGATCAAAACGGTTTGGCAATTTTTGCGATGAAGTGATTGAGGTAGCGACGACAGATAATCTGGCAGGAGGCAAGATTATTTCTCCACAGTTTCCACTTCTTTTGATGTCAGATTTTATTTATGCATATTATCTGTCGGTGGATACGGGACATAAGGAATTGCTTCATAGCTATACGTTGGATATTCTGGAAAAGACAAGAAACCAAAAGATGATTTTGTAAAAGAGGAAGGACAGGAAGAATGAAAAGGGTATTGTTGCTTGGTGATTCGATTCGAATGGGGTATGATTCGATGGTAAAAGAACTTCTATCTGATAAATATGAAGTCCTTTTCCCTGAGGATAATGGACGGTTTTCTTCTTATACACTTTGGCAGATGAATCAATATTTTAAAAATGAAGGTTCATTTGATCTGGTGCATTGGAATAACGGGTATTGGGATATGAATCCGGAACGGCCGATGAATGAACCGATTCATCCGGTTGAAGAATATGTCAGCATTCTGAAAAGAATGATCAGATTGATCCGAAGTCAGAATGCAGAACCTGTATTTGCCACAACAACTCCGGTTTATAAAGTGGGTGGAGCAAAAGATAACACCGGAATAGAAGCGGAAATCAGTTATCAGGACTCTTGGGTACAGAAATATAATCATGCTGCAAAAATTTTGATGCAGAAGGAACAGGTGACTGTGAATGATTTATACGCACTTTGTTTAAAAGGAGAAAAATATTATAAATGCGAAGATATGCTTCATTTGACAGAAGAGGGATATTGGAAGATTGCGGTACAAACCGCAGAACTGATTCGCAACATCTTAAATTGATCCAAGAAAAATGAAATTTTTATGGAAAAAAGACCAACCGGCAGCTGTTGTCAGCTGCCGATCTTTGCGTCTATTGCGAAATAGTAAGCTCCATTCCAGTTGAAGCGAATATTTTCCAGAAAAACAGGCTGTTCCTTTAAAGGATTATCCAACTTGTCCAGGACTAACTGTCGGAGATTTGTTATAAAGTAATTCGTTGCTTCATCAGTATGTTCTTCCAGAAAATAGGGATTGATCTGATGCGCAGGAGCGTAGTCTGAAACAAAATTCTGTAAAACATTGGCCTGACAGAGCCAGTCGGCGATCAACGCACGCAGGAGGAAAGTATCTGCCTCTTTTCTCAAAACAGGATATTCTTTCCAATTCTGATAATAGGAAGCAATGCTTAGCACGGCAATGACAACGCCATTTGTATTTTCGGCTGTATTCCATCCTCCAAGGACAGTAATCTCATCAAAAATTTTGTGACAGCGCGCGCGTTCCATGAAAATGTTGTCGCAGCCATTCGCCATTGTAACGTCCGAAATGCCAACTGGTTTATCGTATTGTTTCCTGAAAAAATGAATATAACGCAGTAATTCTTCTGGATTTGTGGCATTATCAGAAGCAAAAATCCTTCCGGTTTTCTGATTTCCTGATTCAATCTGCTGCTTACCGGGCGCGTTGACCGCGAGCATGCAGGTGGCGTCAGTCGGCGTTTCTGTGCAAATACCGCCTGCAGAAAAAATCTGCCATTTAATACTTTCTCCTAATGGACGATCTTCATATAGCGGAACAACATTGCTTCCGGAAAGAGAAGAGTAACGTACATAAAAAAAAACAGGAGAGTGATGCTTGATGAGACCGAACACTCTTGCAAAAATAATGCTTCCTGCTTCGTCTGCTCCTGGATAACAGTATACGCGGTCTGTGAGATTTTCCTTTTTGTGTTTTGTCCATGATGGCGATCTGATCCAGAGCAGCATAACCATATTCCGCAGTATCATCCTTTGGAACTGTAAGAATATCAAATATGTTTTTCTTTGACGAGCTCTACAGAAGTAAGGTTGACCAGACGATTGGTTTTTCGGCGTGTCAGGAAGTCATCCAGAATTTCTGATGGAATTTTTTCTTTCAGGTCGGTAAGTTCCTGAAGTTCCTCTGCAGTAATATGGAAACGACTTTGCTTATCTAAAAGCCATGTGTAGCGCCAGATGTCATAGCCAAAATCCTGCCAGTATTCTGGGTCTTCATGGCTATCATTATAAGCGGCAACTCTGGCGGCAAGATTGAAAGCATGTATATGCAGATGTGGATTTTGCCCCTTTAGCTGACGAAACAGATCCATTGTCTGGGAACATTCTTCCAGGGTATAGTGATGGGTCCGTGAACCGATGATATTGCCGTAAATCAGTGTATCAACGGATAGAATTGCATATTCACAAAAAAAGGTGCCTGTTCAAAAATCCATTGCCATATTTTATCGCGTTTTGCCGGAGTTTTTAAAAATCCCATCCATTCATAGGGGGGACGTAAAAGTTCGATATCTTCCGTCATTTTGGAAAGCAGCCATGGAAATTCATAATTACAGTCTCTGTCATCCAGAGGAACATATAAAATTTTAGTCATGATACAAATCCTTTCCGTCTCCCGAAAAAAGATTCCAGCGGAAGACTGTTTTATTCTTTATAAATTATATAAGGAAATGTAAGAAGCGAAAAGAGAAAAAGCTTTTTCTGAAAGTAGTTTCACAATTCGGGCAGAAGTGACAAAAAGAAAAACGGAGAAAAGAAAAAAACAGGCAGAAGCGTAGGAAAATGTAAGATAGAAAAAGTAAAAAATCCGATTGACATAGCTCGTTTCCTATGTTAGGATAGTCCCAACGACAATTTAGCGTGGTAAATTGATGAATCACTAAAGAAACGGGAGAATGAGTTATGAAAAAATTATCTGTAATGGTTATGGCAGGCGTGATGGCGCTTGGAATGGTTGGCTGCGGTAGCACAGCCGCAGAAGCACCGGCAGAAAGTACAGCACCTGCTGCAGAGAGCACAGCAGAAACAACAGAAAGCACGGTAGAGGCTCAAACAGAGGCGACAGATGCACAGACAGAGGCCGGCAGACAGTTTGTAGTGGGCTTCGATGCAGAGTTCCCGCCTTACGGCTACAAGGATGACAGCGGCGAATATGTGGGCTTTGATCTGGATCTGGCACAGGAGGTCTGTAACAGACTTGGCTGGACACTGGTAAAACAGCCCATCGACTGGGATTCGAAAGATATGGAGCTGGATTCCGGCGCGATTGATTGTATTTGGAACGGATTTACAATGAACGGCAGGGAAGACCAGTATACATGGAGTGTTCCTTATGTGGATAACAGTCAGGTATTTGTTGTGGCAGAGGACTCCGGCATCACCTCAAAGGAAGACCTTGCTGGTAAGGTAGTCGGCGTACAGAAGGATTCCTCCGCATTGGCGGCACTGCAGGGTGATGAGAAGGCTCTGGCAGATACCTTTGCAGACCTGCCGCAGTATGCAGATTACAATACGGGCTTCATGGATCTGGAGGCAGGTGCGATCGATGCGCTGGCACTGGATATCGGCGTCGCAAATTATCAGATCGCTTCCAGAGGCAGCGGCTATGTGGTTCTGGACGAGTACCTTTCCACCGAGCAGTATGGTATCGGCTTTAAGAAAGGCAACGACGAATTAAAGGATACGGTTGAAAAGACGCTTCTGGAAATGGCAGACGACGGAACCTTTATGGAAATCGCAGAGAAGTATGCAGACTATGGTCTGGTAGACAGCGTATGCCTGGGAAAGTAAGATAAAAATAGGATGCAGGTCAGAGAAAACTCTGGCCTGCGTTTGTGCGCTGATAAGAATACAGAAAACCGGATCAAAGCCGGTATGGAAAAGGAAGAACGGGAATGGATTTAGGAACGATGGTTCGGGAACTGGGAACAGGAATGCTGATCACGACGGAGATTTTGTGCTGACACTGGTATTTTCCCTGCCCCTTGGAATGGTGCTGGCCTTTGGACGGATGGCAAGGCTGAAAGTGCTGAATTTTTTGACAAAGCTTTATATTTCGATTATGCGCGGAACGCCGCTGATGCTGCAGCTAATAGTGGTCTATTTTGCGCCCTATTATGTGTTTGGAATGAAAATTTCCAAAAGCTACCGGATGATCGCGGTAATTCTTGCATTTGTGTTAAACTACGCGGCGTATTTTGCAGAAATATACCGTTCTGGAATCGAGTCCATGCCGGTCGGGCAGTATGAGGCAGCAAAAGTATTAGGATACAGCCGCGTTCAGACGTTTTTCAGGATTATTTTGCCGCAGGTCATCAAGCGGGTGCTTCCGGCAGTGACCAACGAAATGATCACTCTGGTAAAGGATACATCCCTGGCCTTTGTGCTGACAGTAACGGAGATGTTTACGATCGCAAAGCAGATCGCGGCAGCGCAGGCTTCCGTAATGCCTCTGATGGCAGCAGGAGTATTTTATTACATTTTTTAATCTGGTCGTTGCAGTTGTTATGGAGCATGTGGAAAAGAAGTTAAATTATTACCGCGGATAATGCAGGACGCCAGAGAGATAGTTAGAGGAGCGAAGCTTTATTTCTGCAGTCAGACGGAAATTCAGGAAAGGTACGAAGTTACAATGAATCAGATTTATCTGGAAATGAATCATATAAAAAAAACATTTGGGAAGCTGGAGGTCTTAAAGGATATTTCTCTTTCCGTCCATAAGGGAGAAGTCGTATCGGTGATCGGTCCGTCCGGCTCCGGCAAATCGACACTGTTGCGTTGTGTGACCATGCTGGAAAAAAATGGATGGCGGCGAGCTTTCTTTTCTCGGAGAAAAGGCTGCGTGGGAAGAAAACGGAAAATGTGTTTATGCAAATAAGAAGCAATTAAAGGAAATCCGGAAAAATTTCGGCCTGGTGTTCCAAAATTACAACCTGTTCCCGCACTATACCGTGATGAAAAATATCATCGATGCACCAGTCTGCGTAGATGGTGTTTCCAAAGAAGAAGCAAAAGAACGCGCATGGAAGCTGTTAAAACAGCTGGGGCTGTCGGATAAGGCAGATGCCTATCCCTATCAGCTTTCCGGTGGACAGCAGCAGAGAGTATCGATTGCCAGAGCGCTTGCCCTGCAGCCAAAGGTTTTATTTTTTGACGAGCCGACCTCGGCGCTTGACCCGGAGCTGACCGGAGAGGTGCTACGCGTCATTCGGCAGCTGGCAGACGAGCACATGACCATGGTGATCGTTACACACGAGATGCAGTTTGCCAAAGAGCTTTCGGATCGCGTTATCTTCATGGAAAAAGGTCTGGTCTGCCAGGAGGGTACGCCGGAGGAAGTGTTTGGAAACCCGAATGCCCGTGTGAAGGAGTTCATCGGTCGTGTCATGCAGGTCTGAAAATTTTTGCGTGTGTCAAGATTTTTTACTTGACACACCTTTTTTTTTCGGGTATGATAGCACAGGTGAGGACGCAATATGGAAAAATCGTAGAACAGGGTATGCTGTATGACTTTTTACGGTGAACTGCTGACTGAGCATCAGCGAAAGATCTATGAGGATGTGGTATTAAACGACATGTCCCTGAGTGAGATCGCAGAGGAACAGGGGATCAGCAGACAGGGCGTACACGATCTTGTCCGCAGATGCGACCGGACGCTTCAGAGCTATGAAGAGCGGCTGCACCTGATTGCGAGATTTCAGAAAGTCAAGCACACTGTAGAGAAGATCGAACAGATCAGCACGGAGACGCAGGTCAGAGAACTGGCGGGACAGATTTTAGAAGAACTGTAACGGATCGCGGGAGAGGATTTGAATGGCATTTGAGAGCTTAACCGATAAACTGCAGGATGTGTTTAAGGATCTGCGCAGCAAAGGCAGACTGACAGAAGCGGACGTCAAAGTTGCGCTCAAGGAAGTCAAGATGGCACTGCTGGAAGCGGATGTAAACTTCAAGGTTGTCAAGCAGTTCGTCAAGTCTGTGGAAGAACGGGCGATCGGTCAGGACGTCATGAACGGATTAAATCCCGGTCAGATGGTCATCAAGATCGTAAACGAAGAGATGACTTCCCTGATGGGTTCCGAGACACAGGAATTACAGTTCCAGCCCGGCAAAGCGACAACCGTGATTATGATGTGCGGTCTTCAGGGTGCAGGTAAGACGACAACGACTGCGAAGCTGGCAGGCAAGTTTAAATTAAAGGCAAAAAGCCACTGCTTGTAGCCTGTGACATTTACCGTCCGGCAGCGATTGAACAGTTGCAGATCAACGGCGAGAAACAGCAGGTGGAAGTCTTTTCCATGGGCACGAGCCACAGCCCGGTTGACATCGCAAAAGCGGCGATGGAGCATGCAGAGAAAAACGGCAATAATGTCGTGATTCTGGATACTGCGGGTCGCCTGCATATCGATGAGGGCATGATGGAGGAGCTGCAGAAGATCAAGCAGGCAGTGACTGTCCATCAGACACTTCTGGTAGTGGATGCCATGACCGGACAGGATGCGGTCAATGTGGCAAAGGAATTTGATGAAAAAGTAGGAATCGACGGCGTGATCCTGTCCAAGATGGACGGTGACACAAGAGGCGGTGCGGCGCTTTCCATTAAAGCCGTTACCGGCAAGCCGATTTTATATGTTGGTATGGGAGAGAAGCTTTCCGATCTGGAACAGTTTTATCCCGACCGTATGGCGAGCCGAATTCTGGGAATGGGCGATGTGCTCACCCTGATTGAAAAAGCTTCGGCGAACCTCGATATTGACGCTGGCAAGGAAAAAGAGATGGCGGCGCGCATGAAGAAGGGGAAATTCGATTTTGAGGATTACCTGGAAAGCATGAAGCAGATGCGGAATATGGGCGGGCTGTCCGGTATCCTGAGCATGATGCCCGGCATGGGTTCGAAGATGGGCGATATCGAATCGATGATCGATGAAAAACAGCTGGCAAGAATGGAAGCGATCGTGCTGAGCATGACGCCCCAGGAACGCCGCAATCCCAAGCTTTTAAATCCCAGCCGCAAACACCGTATCGCACGAGGCGCAGGGGTGGACATCAGCGTAGTCAATCGATTTATCAAGCAGTTTGAGCAGAGTCAGAAAATGATGAAGCAGTTCCCGGAATGCTGGGAGGCAAAGGTGCAAGAAAAGGTAAGTTCAGACTTCCTTTCTGATAAATAGTGCAGATCGCACACAAGAAAACATATTTATATTTCATTTGGAGGTAAGAAAAATGGCAGTAAAGATCAGATTAAGAAGAATGGGATACAAGAAGAACCCGATTTACAGAATCATCGTAGCAGATTCCAGATCTCCCAGAGATGGTCGTTTCATCGAAGAGATCGGCACATACGATCCGAATACAGATCCCAGCACTTTCAAGGTAAACGAAGAGCTGGCTAAGAAGTGGCTCAACAATGGCGCACAGCCCACCGAAATCGTAGGCAAGATCTTCAAGGCAGCAGGAATCGAGAAATAAGACAGCTCTGTAAAGCAGACGGTTACGCAAAAGAGCAGTAGCTGTGGGGCTGACTGTAGCAGGCTTATGGAGGTGGATTATGAAAGATTTGGTGGAAGTGATCGCAAAGGCACTTGTGGATCATCCGGATGAAGTGAGCGTCTCCGAAAAGGAAAACGGCAGAAGCCTGACGGTTGAACTTCATGTTGCACCCTCCGATATGGGCAAGGTAATCGGTAAACAGGGCCGTATTGCTAAGGCAATTCGCACTGTGGTAAAGGCTGCGGCGATGGAAGATAATAAAAAAGTGGATGTGGATATCATCTGACATCTGAAATGGACAGCGTCTTGCAAAAGCAAGGCGCTGTTTGTGAAATGAGAGGTTATATGGAAGAAAGACTGCAGGTGGGAGTGATCGCTTCCACACACGGTGTGCACGGGGAGGTCAAGATTTTTCCGACGACAGATGATGTGCGCCGTTTTAAGAAGTTAAAAGAAGTGATTCTGGATACGGGAAAGGAAAACCGGATTCTGGAAATCGAGAGCGTGAAATTTTTCAAGCAATTCGCCATTTTGAAATTCCGTGGAATCGATACGATAGACGAGGCGGAAAAATACCGGAGAAAGAGCCTGTATGTGACGCGGGAAAATGCGGTGCGCCTACAAAAGGACGAGTATTTTATCGCAGATCTGATCGGCGTGAAGGTATTGGATGAACAGGAGCAGGAGCTTGGAACCTTAGAGGATGTCATTGAAACCGGCGCAAATGATGTTTATCAGATTCGGTTAAAGGATGGCAGACAGCTGCTTTTGCCCGCAATCAAGGAATGCGTGCTGGATGTCGATGTGGAAGCAGGACGGATGAAAATCCATATCCTGGACGGATTGCTGGAGGACTGACGAAAAAATGCAGTTTCATATTTTGACATTGTTTCCGGAAATGGTGGAAAACGGACTGCAGACGAGCATTTTAGGACGGGCGATCCAAAAAGGACTGATCGGAATCCATGCGGTCAATATCCGCGATTACACGCAGGATAAGCACAATAAGGTGGACGATTACCCTTACGGCGGCGGTGCGGGCATGCTGATGCAGGCACAGCCGGTTTACGACGCCTGGAAAGCGGTTGCAAAGCCTGCAGAGGGCAAAAAACCAGTGCGGGTGCTGTTTATGAGCCCACAGGGCAAAACCTTTTCCCAGGAGATGGCAAAGGAGCTTGCACAGGAAGAAGAGCTGATTTTTCTGTGTGGGCATTATGAAGGAATCGACGAGCGCGTGATCGAAGAGATCGTGACAGACCCGGTTTCCATCGGTGATTATGTGCTGACCGGAGGAGAGCTTCCGGCGATGGTGATGATCGACGCGATTTCCCGGATGGTTCCCGGTGTTTTAAAAAATGAGGATTCCGGCGTGACAGAAAGCTTTCAGGAGAATCTGCTGGAATATCCCCAGTACACCCGACCGGAGGTCTGGGAGGGCAAAAAGGTTCCGGATATCCTGCTTTCCGGCGACCATGCAAGGATAGACAAATGGCGCCTGGAAAAGTCTGAGGAGCGGACGAAAGCTCGGCGACCGGATTTATATGAAAAGTACGATTTGCCCGGACGTGCGCTGGAATATTTGTTAAAAGATAAAATGCTTCACATGGACATGATTGAGGATATCCGGAGAGGCAAAGCTGACATCCTGGCAGTCCGGGAGGACGGCGTGCTGACAAAGGACAGGTCAGGCGGTGCGTATCGGATCACTGCCAAAACAAAGGACGCAGGAGAACGGCTGCTGTCTTTGACGGACCCGACCGGCGCGGTCTATGTCTGCCATCAGAAATTTGTGCTGACGAGCATTTTAGAGCGTTTCGGGTTAAAAAATTTCAATGAATGCTATCAGGTGATTTATCCGAAAAAGAAAGCGCCTGACCTTCCGGAGCCGGACGAAGCCGTTGAAATCCGGGAGCTGGGCGAAACGTATGCGGCAAACGTAGAGGCACATTATCATCTTTATCATGATGAAGCCTACATCAGAGAACGGATCGCATCGCGTCAGATGATCGGCGCATTTCTGGATGGGGAGCTGGCAGGCTTTGCAGGCGTGCACAACGACGGCGGCATGGGAATGCTGGAAGTGCTGGAGCCCTTCCGGAAAAGAGGGATCGGGAGCCTCCTGGAGGTTGAAATGATCCGGCGGGAGCTTGCGGCAGGTCATGTGCCCTATGCGCATGTATTCGTGGAAAACGAAATTTCCGCTGCACTGCAGAAAAAATCCGGCATGCGCTTTGCATCGGGGAGCGTTTTCTGGGTATCCTAGGCGCCGGCGGTAAAACCGGGTGGTATTTTTCCTATTAGGTTAGGAAGAAAATCCTTGCATATTTGAGAAAGCTATGTTATACTGCAAATGTTGCGAAAAAAGGAGATGGTCCTCTGTTACAGGAAATGTATTAAGAACATCCGATAAATCAGGAGGAAAAGCAATGAACGAAATTATCAGAGAGATCGAAGCTGCTCAGCTGAAAGCTGAAGTACCTGCATTTGAGACAGGCGATACCGTAAGAGTATATGGTAAGATCAAGGAAGGAAACCGTGAAAGAGTTCAGGTATTCGAAGGTGTTGTCCTGAAAAAGCAGGGCGGCAGCAACAGGGCTACCTTTACTGTAAGAAAGACCTCTAACGGCATCGGTGTTGAAAAAAAGACTTGGCCTTTACATTCTCCCAACGTAGAGAAGATCGAAGTTGTAAGAAAAGGTAAAGTAAGACGTGCTAAGCTGAATTACTTAAGAGACAGAGTCGGCAAGAGCGCAAAGGTCAAAGAAGTTGTAAAATAAGAATTGCGAAGAGAGGGGCACCAGTAACGGCAGCCCCTTTTTTGCTTTTTAGGATGTCTGCAGGACGAAACGGCGGCTGCGGAATGGAGATTTGTATGAGAAGAAGACAGCGTGGACTGCAGTTTTACCGGAAGAAAAAAGGGCTCAGCATGCAGGCGGTCAAAGAGGTGTTTAGTTGGATTGTGCTGTCTGTACTGGCAGTTTTTCTGGCGTTTATGGTGATCTGGGCGGTCGGACTGCGCACGAACATGATCGGCGTTTCCATGGAGCCGGGGCTGACGAACGGACAGGGAATTTTGGTTAACCGCTTAAAGTACCGTTTCTTTTCTCCGCAGACAGGGGATGTGGTGGTATTTTTGCCAAACGGTAATCAGAATGCCCACTATTATGTGAAGCGTGTTGTAGCGGTTCCGGGCAGACCGTCCTGATTCAGGACGGCATTTTATATATAGACGGTAAGGCGCAGGAAAATGAAGAGATGGATCTGATCGCGTCAGCCGGTATTGCAGAGAATGAAATCAAGCTGGGCAAGGACGAATATTTCGTGCTCGGCGATAATTGTAATAACAGTGAGGACAGTCGTTCCGCCAATGTCGGTCCGGTGCTGCGCAGCACGATCGTCGGCGAGGCGTGGTTCCATTTCGGAAACGGCACGGATGGCTGGGGACTGATTCACTGAAAATCACACAGAATATTATAAAGAAAAGGGTAACTGTTCAGTACCCTCACAGTTACAGAAAAGGAAAGAAAACTATGGTATACCAGTGGTATCCCGGACATATGACGAAAGCGCGCCGCGCGATGCAGGAAGATATCAAGCTGATCGACTTGATTATCGAATTGGTGGACGCCAGATGTCCGCAATCGAGCCGCAATCCTGATATCGACGAGATGGGGAAAAACAAGGCACGCCTGATTTTATTGACTCAATCCGATCTGTCCGATCCGGCTGCAAACCGCGCCTGGACGGCATATTTTGAAAGTCTTGGCTTTGCTGTACTGGAAATCAACGCCAGAAGCGGCGCCGGGATGAAAGCGATTCAGGGCAAGGTTCAGGAAGCCTGCCGGGAAAAGATCGAGCGCGACCGCAAACGCGGTATTTTGAACCGTCCGGTGCGTGCGATGGTGGCAGGAATTCCAAACGTAGGAAAATCGACGTTTATCAATAGCTTCGCAGGAAAGGCGTGCGCGAAAACCGGCAACAAGCCCGGCGTAACGAAGGGCAAGCAGTGGATTCGCCTGAACAAGGGTCTGGAGCTTTTGGATACCCCCGGCATCCTGTGGCCGAAATTCGAAGATCAGGCGGTGGGAGAACGCCTCGCACTGATCGGCTCGATGAACGATGAAATCTTAAACCGCGAAGAAATGGCACTTTCCCTGCTTGTGTTTATCGGGGAGAATTACCCGGAGGCGTTGGAAAAGCGGTATCAGCTGACACTGGATACAGCGGGCGCAGATGGCGACGCACAGGCGTCCCTCCATTCGGCCCTCGCCCTTCTGGAAGCAGTCTGCAAGTCCCGCGGTTGTCTGAAAAAGGGCGGCGAGCCGGAATATGAAAAAGGGCGCGGCCCTCGTTCTGGATGATTTTCGCAGCGGCAGGCTCGGCCGCATGACGCTGGAATTGCCGAAAAAAGGAGGCGTAAGCCATGAGTGGAAAAGCAATCCTGAAAGAAATCGGAAGCACGCTTTTATATATCGTAGTTGTCCTGGGTATCACCTGGCTGGTGATCACATTTGTCGGACAGCGCACGGAGGTCAACGGAAGCTCGATGGAGCCGACACTGAGCAATAACGATAACCTGATCGTAGACAAGATTTCGTATCGTTTCAAGGATCCGCAGCGCTTTGACATTATCGTGTTCCCATTTCAGTACGATGAAAATGTTTACTATATTAAGCGGATTATCGGTCTGCCCGGCGAAACGGTTCAGATCGGCACGGACGGAACGATTTACATTGACGGACAGGTGCTGGAGGAAGGCTACGGCAAGGAAGTGATGCTGTCACCGGGGCGCGCAGGCGAGCCGATTACCCTCGGCGAGGACGAATATTTTGTGCTGGGCGATAATCGAAACAACAGCTCGGACAGCCGGGAGCCGAGCGTCGGAAATATCCACCGGGATCAGATTATCGGAAAAGCGTGGGTCAGAATCTGGCCGTTTCACAAATTTGGAGTGTTAAAACACCAGTAAGGGACATCTGATATGGAAAAAATCGGGGAAATCAAAGCGCGGTTTGCAGAAGCCGGAGAGCGTTTGAAAAAAAGCCTCCATGCGGACAGAGGCAGAGTCTGCGGCAGGCCTGTTGGAGAATCTGGAACAAACCTATCGGGAAGACACAAGAAGCGGTGTGCAGGCGCTGATCCGGCGTTCGGAAAAGCAGCGGGAGGCGCTGGAAAAGGAAAACAGCGCGGATTTATCAGCTGCAGCAGTATGAACGGGACTATGAAAAGGAAGGCCTGATCTGCGGCATTGACGAGGTTGGAAGGGGACCGCTGGCAGGACCGGTTGTTGCAGGCGCGGTTATTTTGTCGAAGAACTGCGAAATTTTGTATCTGAACGATTCCAAGCAGCTTTCTGCAGAAAAAAGGAACAGTTATATGACGTCATTTTGGAGCACGCAGTGGCGGTGGGAATCGGGATTGTCAGCCCACAGCGAATCGATGAGATCAACATCCTGCAGGCGACCTACGAAGCGATGCGTCAGGCGATTGAAAAGCTGAATCCTCAGCCTGCAGTTCTGCTAAACGATGCGGTAAGGATTCCGCAGGTGGCAATTCAACAGGTTCCGATCATCAAGGGAGATGCAAAAAGCGTATCCATTGCTGCAGCGAGCATTGTAGCGAAGGTGACGAGGGACCGGATGATGGAGCAGTATGAGGAAGTTTTTCCGGGCTACGGATTTGCACGCAATAAAGGGTATGGATCAAAAGAGCATATCGAGGCACTGCAGACCATGGGACCGACGGCGATTCACCGCAGAAGCTTCATCGGTCATTTTGTGAAAGAAGGTTAAATGAATAAAAGACAGGCGGGCGCTTTCTGGGAGGAAGCAGTGACAGCTTATCTGATGCGCAGCGGAGTAAACATTCTGGAGCGTAATTACAGGTGCAGCAGGGGAGAAATCGATATTATCGGGTTTCACCGGGGCTGCCTTGTTTTTTTTGAAGTAAAATACCGGAACGACGACCGATTTGGGACAGCGTTGGAGGCGGTTGGGAGCGCAAAGCAGGAAAAAATCTGCCGTTGCGCAGACTGGTATCTGTGGAAGCATCCTGCAGAGGGGATGTACAGATCCGCTTTGACGTGGTGGCGGTCTGCAGGAAAGAGATCCAGTGGATTCAAAATGCATTTGAATACAGGAGGGCAGGGACGTGGAACAGCAGGAGACGAAGATAGCAAAAAAAGATCTGATCCGGAAAAAGACGGGTTATCCGGGGATGGAAATTCACAAAAGCGGAGAGGTGGAATATCTCACCTTTCCGGCGCTAGAACGGTTAAATATAGTGACTCATATGGTCACCAGCAGGTTCGGCGGTGTCAGTACCGGGGACTGTGCTTCTTTCAATTTCAGCTATGCGCGGGATACGAGCCGGGAGGCGGTGGATGAAAATTTCCGGCGGGCGGCAGGCGTGTTCGGGACAACTTCGGAAGCGTTCGTCTGCTCCGATCAGACCCATACGACAAACATCTGCCGTGTGGAAAAAGAGGATGCAGGAAAGGGCGTGACGAAAGAAAAAGATTATCGGGATGTGGACGGGCTGATCCTAAAACGTGCCCGGGCTGATACTTGGCACGTTTTATGCGGACTGTGTGCCGCTTTTGATTGTCGATCCGGTGCATCATGCGATCGGCTGTTCTCATTCCGGGTGGCGGGGACAGTCGGTGAAATGGGAAAAAAGACAGTCGAGGCGATGCGCGAGGCGTATGGAAGCCGTCCGGAGGATATTTTTGCGGCGATTGGTCCGTCGATCTGTCAGGACTGTTATGAAGTCGGAAAAGATGTGGCAGAACCTTTTGAAAAGCTCTTTTCTCAGGAGAGATATCAGGACGTTTCCCTGAAAAATATACTGACCGAAAAGGTCAATGGAAAATATCAGCTGGACCTGTGGCGTGCTAATGAAGCAATTTTGCTTGGCGCAGGGATTTTAAAGGAGCATCTGTCGATGACGGACATCTGCACCTGCTGCAATCCGAGCTATCTGTTTTCTCATCGGGCGAGCAAGGGAAAACGCGGAAATCTGGCGGCGTTTCTGATGCTGAAGCAATAGAATGCGCGCGAAAGCAGCAGCTGTCGGTAAAATCTTTATAAAATATTAAGAATATCCCGGACAGCAGATTCAGATTTTTCTGGTTTAATAGAGAGAAAGCAGAAAATGGAGGGTATTATGACGAATATTCTGGTATGCGATGACGATAAAGAGATAGTGGAAGCGATAGAGATTTATCTTGCGCAGGAGGGCTATCATGTGATTAAAGCTTATGACGGGGAGCAGGCGATCCGGGCGTTAAAAGAAAACGACATTCAGCTTCTGATTATCGATATTATGATGCCGAAGCTGGACGGAATCCATGCGACGCTCAAAATTCGGGAGTACAGCAGCATTCCGATCATTATCCTGTCGGCAAAATCCGAGGACGCGGACAAGATTCTGGGGCTGAACATCGGCGCGGATGATTATGTGACAAAACCGTTTAATCCGCTCGAGCTCGTTGCGCGGGTGAAGTCGCAGCTGCGCCGCTACACGAAGCTGGGAAATTTAAACACGGACAATAACGCAGTGTTCCGCGCTGGCGGACTCGTGATCAACGATGAGACCAAAGAGGTTACGGTGGACGGAGAGCCAGTCAAGCTGACACCGATTGAATACAATATTCTGTTGCTTCTGGTGCGCAATCAGGGGCGTGTTTTTTCGATTAATCAGATCTATGAAAAGCATCTGGGAAGAAGAGGCAATCGGTGCGGACAATACAGTGGCTGTCCATATCCGACACATCCGGGAAAAGATTGAGATTAACCCGAAGGAGCCCCGTTATCTGAAGGTTGTCTGGGGTGTCGGATACAAGATCGAGAAGCAGTCGTGACGAAAAAAGCCGGAAAGGAGTACGGGCTCATGAAAAAAGAAATGGGTCATTGGAAAGAAGGACAGAAGAGTGCTGCTCATTTTTCAGAAAGTGCTGGCAGCGGCTTTGCGGCAATTTTTGTCGGGCTTGCCTGCAATAGTTCGGTCAGTGTGGAGAGAAACGGCAGGCTGTATGAACAGCAGATCAATCTGCTTGAAAACAGTAATTCGTTTGAAAATTCCGATTTGTTCACGGACATTCTGTCCGAAGAAATCCGAGGAGTGACGCGGCTTTCTGTCATCCGAAGCCAGTTGGAAACGGACGGAACTTATAATGGACAAAAGCAGATCGATATCGCGGAATTTGCCCACAGGCAGGAAGATGTCCGTGACACGACGGCAACGGCGTCTTTTTATCTGGATGATCTGGTCAAATGGGGAAATTATGGCTTCGTGACGGAAAAGGTTTTTGCGACGAAGGCACAGCTGGACGCTTATTTCAAAGGGGATTCCAGCGTTTTTCCGGTCAGGAGGGGCTGAGCGGGAACGACTGGAACGGGGAAACGGCAACCCTGAATGTGTTGCAGAAGCTGGATCAGAAACGGCAGAAGCAGTCGCTTTCGATGCAGATGATTCAGGAGCTTCCGTCCAGCCGGGAAGAATATCAGAAAAAGTGCGAGGAGCTGGGACTGAATTATTCGGATGCAGATGGGATGGAGCTGGATCTTTTGGTGCCCCGGTATCTGTCTGCAGAGGGAAAGGACCTGGCGCAATATGCGTCCGACACAGACGAATACATTCAGCTGCGGGACGATTTAAAGACGACGTCGAAGGAACTTTTTTATAATTTTTCCGAATATTCGGCGTACAAAGACAGTTACGGTCTGGACGCGTCAAATATCCGATATTGTTACCGGATGGATCAGGATGGCGAAGTCCATTATTATACGAATCTGAAGGACGATTTTTCAGATAAAAAATTAGACGAAATCACGAGACAATTTGAAGAATATGGCAGATATCTGTGCTATAACGCAGATCGGGCGGAGCTTTTGACGAATACGGAGATTGCTGCGGAGGAGCTTAGACAGGAGCTGTCCTCCTATCAGTATGCCTTTGGCGATAATACGCGGGTATGGCTGGCAGTTGATACGACGTATCCGGCACAGGACGGCTTTGCAACCGCGCGTGCGGCGTACCACAGAGTCGTTCCTTATTATGGTTATCTGGCTGCAGTTGGCATGTTATTTCTGGTGGTTTCTGTCTGGCTGCTGCTTCGGGTAACTCGGTATGAAGGGCGTGTCCGCAAAGAGGGCGGCGGTTATCAGATTGAATTAAGGATTCGGGACACGGTGCTGACGGAGCCGTTTGTGGCGGCAGGAATTTTGATGATAGGTATGATCCTTGGCGTCAGCTGGCTTTTGTATCTGCTTGCGCAGACAACGTTGACGGATGTGACGCATGCGGTGTGGTTCCCGTTTGCAGTGGGCGTTGTTGCCTTTTTGCTGGACGATGTGTTTTTATTTTTCTATTTGAGTCTTGTCAGACGGGTGAGGGCGCATACGCTGTGGAGCAATTCCATGCTGCGGCTGATTTTCAGTCGGATTGGAAACGGTGTGCTGCACCTTTATGACAACGGACACATTCTTACCAGGACTCTGCTTCCGTTTTTGCTGTTGCTTGCGGGCAACCTGATTCTGGGCGGCTGCGGTGTTGTAGGAATTTTGATTGCGGCTGTAATCGATATCATTGCGATTCTGATGCTGTACAGCTCAAAAAAGGATCTGCAGCAGATTGTGGACACTGCGGTTCGATTGGGGCACGGCGATCTGGATCTGAAGGTCGATCTTTCCGACATGCACGGCGAAAACCGGGAGCTGGCAGAAGCGGTCAACGGCATCGGAGACGGCATCAAGACGGCGGTTGAAAAGAGCATGAAGGACGAACGGTTAAAAGCCGATCTGATTACGAATGTTTCTCATGATATCAAAACGCCGCTGACGTCGATTATCAACTTTGTGAACCTGTTAAAGCGCGAGCAGATCGACAATGAGCGCGCGAAAGGCTATATTCAGGTGTTGGATGCGAAGTCCCAGCGCTTGAAGCAGCTGACGGACGATCTGGTGGAAGCGTCCAAGATCACGTCCGGCAATATTTCTTTGCAGATGGAGCGACTGGATTTCAAGGAACTCGTCAAGCAGACCTGCGGGGAGTTCGATGACAAATTAAAGGAAAAATGCCTGGAAATGATCGTCAGTTTGCCGCCGGAGCCGGTTTATATCGAAGCCGATCCGAGAAGAATCTGGCGCGTGGTGGAGAATTTGTTTTCCAATGTTTGCAAGTATGCGCTGGAAGGCACGCGGGTCTATCTGGAAATCCGCAGAGTCAGACAGGAGGATAGGGAAATCGCGGTATTTACGATGAAAAATATTTCTGCGCAGGCGTTGAACATCCGTGCCGAGGAGCTGACGGAACGGTTTATCCGCGGCGATATTTCCAGAAGTACGGAGGGCAGCGGACTGGGACTGTCGATTGCACAGAACCTGACGACGCTGCAGAAGGGAACGTTTGAAATCTATCTGGACGGCGACCTGTTCAAGGTACAGATCGGATTTTCCTGTCTGGACGTACCGCAGCCGGAGATAGAAATACAGATGAGGTAAGCCTTACAGGATGAATACAGAAAACGTATGGAAGTCCGGTTTGCAGGCGGCGAAGCTTTTGAGCGGCAGCCGCCTGCAGATCGTATTTTTATTAAAAAAAAGAGCCGATGTCCGAAAAACAGTTGGCGGGATATATGGACGAAGACGAGCAGGGCGTGGGGACAGAGCTTTGTGTGCTGCAGGCTGTCGGGCTGGTGTCCGCAGAAAAAGAGGGCACGGCGGCAATCGTTGTGTCCGCAGACGGAAAGCAGGGAGGAATGGAAGACTTGTCGGATACCGATGTATTCGGGATGCTTCAGGAGAGAGCCCATCGGACAGACGATGTTCGTTTCCATTTGACAGAGCTTGGCGAGGAGTTGCTGCCGCTGTGCAGGGAACTGGAACGTTTTGGACGTTTGTATGAGGCTGCGAAAGACCTGGTCCCGGAGCTTATGGGTGCGAACGATATCCCCTGGGCAGAATCTGACGGGACTGCAGCAGGCAGCACAGATGCAGGTTCCCCACAAAATACGGAAGACGATTTTAACAATCTGCCTGCGAAAAAAGCTTCTGCAAAGGACAGGCACGGTTTTTATCAGGCGGACAATGCGTTTGTTTTTTTTCAATCCGCACTGTGAATTTGAGGACTGGTATTTTTATGGCGAAACCGCAGGGGAGATGACAGAACTGTACCTGATTACGGATCCGGAATATCAGCTGTTTTTGGCGGCATTGAAAAACGCCGGTTCTGCGCCAAAAGATCAGGCGATGTTAAAGCTTCACTTTTCACAAAAAACAGCTGATTTAAACTGGGAAGAGGAGATTGCCTATCAGTTGGCGGAGGACACGCTGATCGGGATTGCAGTTCCGATGGAGTGAAGGGAAAGAGACGGCAGTTCATGCTCTGGAAGCAGAGAAGGTTTCATGCAGAGTTGACGTGCTATGTCAAATTGTCCAGAAGAATGTTAAGAGAACTGGAAAGATGCAATTTTGATTGAATTTATTGTGCAAAGTATCAATTATGCTTACTCGAAAAATGCATTATAATGTCAAAAGAGAATATGAGAGGAGGGAACGAAAATGGCACCGCATATATTGGCAGTTCTGATTTTCGTAGTGATGTTTGTCCTGATTGTCATGGACAAAATCGAGCGGCAGTATGTATCCCTTGGCTGTGGACTTTTGATGATCGTACTGGTGTTTGGACTGGGCATGCACAGTAAGGATGCGATTGTGGAAACGCTGAATGTGAAAAGCATCTTTCAGGCAAGCTTCTGGTACACGGCAGCGGAGGGAGAGGCCTCTTCATCCGGAATTAACTGGTCTACCATCATTTTCATTTTAGGTATGATGATCATGGTAGAGGGAATGGGAAAGGCAGGATTTTTCCGCTGGCTCTGTCTGGAGATCGCAAAGCTGGTAAAATATCGCACGATTCCGGTATTTATCACGTTTATGCTGATGTCTTTTGTACTGGCGATGTTCATCGACAGTATTACGGTCATCCTGTTTTTGGCGGCAGTTACGCTGGAGCTGGCGCAGACGCTCAAGTGTAATCCGGTTCCGATTATTCTGTCGGAAATTTTCTGTGCGAACCTTGGTGGTTCGGCAACGATGTGGGAGACCCGCCCAACATTATCATCGGCACATCCCTGGGATATACCTTCGGTGAATTTATTTCCAACACCGGCTTTATCGCTCTGATATCGCTTATTGTCATCGTGATTTATTTTTACTTATGCTTCCATAAGGAACTGGCCGGACAGGGTGCAGCGGTTCAGATTACTTCTTATCCCGATCCGAAGGAAGCGATTACAGATAAGGGTGAGTTTGCAAAGAGCTGTGTCATTTTCCTGCTGGCAGTTGTCCTTTTGGTAACCCATGCGCAGACGGGGCTGACCGTTGCGTTTATCGGTACGTTTATTGCGATTTTGACACTTGTGACACAGTATAAGGATGCAAAAGAGCTGCTTTCCAAAGTAGACTATAAGACGCTTTTATTCTTTATTGGTCTGTTTGTTGTAGTCGGCGGATTGGAGCAGACGGGCGTACTGGAAGAAATCGCCGGTCTGATCAGTAAATTGAGCGGCTCCAACGGCATGCTGATGTGCGCGATTATTCTCTGGATATCCGCAATTGCAAGTGCATTTGTTGACAATATTCCGTTTGCTGCGACGATGATTCCGGTCATCCAGACGCTGTCGGCGCTGCAGGGCATAGATTTGACTACGCTGGCGTGGACACTTTCCATGGGAACAGATATCGGCGGCAGCGCAACACCGATTGGCGCATCTGCAAACGTTGTTGGAATTTCCGTCGCGACCAAGCAAGGCTATCCGATTGGATGGGGATATTACTGTAAATATGCGGCACCTGCGACGATCATTGTCATTTCGATTTCGATGGTTTGCATTTTCCTGAGATATTTCTAAAAGCAGAATCCTGTTTTGCCGGAGGGAGTTTTTTGCCTGCGGCAAAACTGAATTCTCCGAAACGAAAAATATAAGGGGTAACGGAGGGGTATGTGTATGAAGAAACAGCTGATTATTTCTGTAGGACGGGAATTTGGAAGCGGCGGTCATGTGATTGCGGAGACTCTGGCAAAAAGGTTTGATCTGCCTTTGTACGACAGCAATATTCTGGAATCTATTGCGCAGGAGAGAAACGTAGACGCCAAAACGCTGCACCGTTATGATGAAGTGCCCAGAAACATCCTGTTTTCCAGAAGGGTAAGGGGGAGTATTCGACCTCTGCAGAAGAAAATATCGCGCAGATGCAGTTCGAGTATCTGAAGAAAAAAAGCAGATGAAGGAGAATCCTTTGTCGTTGTAGGACGCTGTTCGGAGACAAAACTTGCAGGAACCCCGGGATTGATCACGATTTTCGTGCTGGGCGATATTCCGGTCAAGACTGCACGTATTATGAAGCTTCACAACCTGACGGAGAAAGAAGCGAAGAATATGATCGAAAAGCAGGATCGCCAGCGTAAGATGTACCACAACTATTACGTAAAGGGAAAATGGGGAGATTCCCGTAATTATGATCTGAGCATCAACAGCAGCCGGATGGGGATTGAAAAGACGGCTGATTTCCTGGAAAGTTATATTAGAGAGCGGATCGCAGAATCCGTTCAAGAAGCCTGAGACGATCTGAAAAACGTCCGGTAGAATGCAGATGGGAAAATTCCCAAGGCATTTTGCCGGACGTTTTTATTTACGCGTGCAACGAGCCAAAGTCCGTGCTTGCACGAGACCTTGGCGACTGCCGCGATAACTTGAAAACTCGCGGAGCGTGTTTCTCATAGTTCATGACAATAGAAGATCCGCGAAACGTGCATTCTATTGTTTTGTTCTTTTCGAGTCTTTTGCTTTGCTGCATCCTTTAGGGTAACAGCGTTTCCACGGACGGAAATATTGCCCATGCTGCGTAAGAAGCTGGACAGGCGGCTGTAGCCGTAATCCTTTAGGTCAAAGTCCGGATGCTTCTTTTTCAGGCAGTCGTAGATGACAGAGAGATTATCTACACTGCCGCCGCTTTTCTCAATGAGATCCGTTACTTCCTTCTGCATTTCGGAAACATTGTTTATTTCGCGGACTTTCACATAATAAGAGGAATTTTCTTTCACCAGCTCGAGCTTGGCGCATTTGTCCTGAATAAATGTTAAGAGCTTGGTATATCCGTAGTTGCGGACATCGAAATCGGTGAATTTGCTGTTTAAACGGCTGCCGATTTCTCCCATATAGGTGAGTTTCCCTTTGTTTTCATTATCGTTGATGACAGAAATGATGGCTTCTTCGATATCAGCGATCGGGGTGACTGCATTCGCTTTGACGCTGCGGTCGGAGGAAAAGTCTTCATGCAGTTCGGCGGTCTGACTTTCGGAAAGGGTAACACTTGCTTCAAAAATCAGATTCAGATGGATGAATTTGTTGCACGCTTTTGTGAGGGCGGCAGGGGTTTTGGATTCTCCCATACCAATCACGTACATATTGGCTTCCCGCAGACGCATGGCGAGCCGGGTAAAATCGCTGTCGCTGGTGACGAGACAGAAACCGTCTACATTGCCGGAATAGAGGATGTCCATCGCGTCGATGACCATCGTCATGTCGGAAGAATTTTTGCCCGAGGTATAGTTAAACTGCTGAATCGGTGTGATGGAATTCTCCAGAAGAATATTTTCACTCCAGCCGTTATTTTTGTCCAGTTACCGTAGATGCGGCGATAAGTGGCAAAGCCGTAGGTTTCGATTTCATTAAAAATGATAGATGCATATCTGGAACTGACGTTTTCTGAATCGATCAGTACTGCGATCTGCATTTTGGATTCATTCTGGTCCATGTATGACACTCCCGTTTTTCTTTCAGTATAACTCGTCCGGAGGTGTTTTGCAAAGGAGTTTTCCGTGTCCTTTTTAAAACGATAGATTTTGCTGTTTTCCTGCAAATTTTCGATTTTGAAATGCAAGTTATCCCTTTTCAGATAAGAGAAAATCAGATATAATAAGCATAAGCTGTAAAACGGAAAAGGAATACAAAAAGAGCAGCGAAAGGGAGATTTTGATATGGAGACATCACTTTTTCAGATCAGGCAGAGAGAGAGTTTTGGGTTTTCCGCAGAGAATCCAACAGGAACCAGAGAAGGCGGCACGCATGCAAAGGACTGCGAAAAATTGCGTCCCTGTATCGACATTGAGCCGGGAGAAACGGTTGTTTTATGCGATACCGACGGACCGGGTATGATTACGCATATCTGGTTTACCGGCTATGTGGGACATTCCTTTGTGATGAGAATCTATTGGGATAATGAGGAGTTCCCTTCGGTAGAAGCACCGATTTCCGCATTTTTCGGATGTGCTTATGATGAGAATTTCAAGGACAGGGATGGAAAGTATGTTGTATTGAATGCTGCGACGATGCTGACTGCACCGGGACGCGGCTATAACAGCTACTGGGAGATGCCTTTTTACAAGCATTGTAAAATTACAATGGAAAACAGAGGAGAGCAGAAGCAGACGCTGTTTTATATGATTTCCGGCTGGCACGGGGAAATTCCGGAGGACAGCGGATATTTCCATGCAGTTTACAGACAGGAGCATCCGGTGCAGAAAGGACGTTCCTACACTGTGCTGGACAACGTTGAGGGTCCCGGAATGTTTGCCGGTGTATGTTTTTCCTCCGGCATGAATGGCAACAATACCTGCTGGGTAGAAGGCGAGATCAAGATGTATATTGATGGTGCGAAATACCCTTCCATGAATTATACCGGTACGGAGGATTATTTCTGCGGATCTTACGGATTCGGAAATGATATTATTTTGAACAAATATCAGACCTTCTCCGGATTGTATACCGGATTATATGCGATCCTTGGCGATAACGAAGAGTTTTACAACCAGCAGCAGCGCTTTTTGCTTTACCGCTTCCATGTAAAAGATCCGGTTTATTTTTCGAAGAGTTTTAAGATGACAATGGACAACCTTGGCTGGACAGGACCGAGATACGATGATTATACCTCTGTGGCGTTCTGGTATCAGCAAAAGCCCGGAAAACTGCCGTTTGAGCTTCCTGCAGATGCAGAGATGGTGATGAAGTAAACTCTGACTGATTTTGGAACGTAGTGGACAGCAAACAATAGAATGCACGCCTGCGAGCATTCTATTGTCATGAACAAAAAAAGAGCGAACCATTCTGCACCTTGCAGTGGTTCGCTCTTTTCTTGTACACTTTTATAAATAAGACTCGCGCTTGTTGTATTTTTCCAGAATTGTACGGATCTTCTCGGTAGGAGTCAGGACGTTGGACATGGAAACATCATGGTTCATGAAGTCGATGATCGAAGCCAGGAATTTACTCATATCCGCTTCGATGTAGTAAGGTCGGGAGAGCAGTTCGGGAATCTGGTAGGTGAGATTTGTGGTGATTACCCTGTCGAACCATCCCTTTTTTCATAGGCTTCATCGAATGCAGCCATGCCGTCTGTGAACAGACCGAAGGTACAGCAGATGAAGACGCGTTTTGCATTCATTTCCTTCAGCTGACGGGCGGTATCAAGCATGCTTTCACCGGTGGAGATCATATCATCGATGATGATAACATCCTTGCCGTCAATATTATCTCCTAAGAATTCATGTGCAACGATGGGATTTTTGCCATTTACGATCACGGAGTAATCGCGGCGCTTATAAAACATACCGATGTTGACGCCGAGTACATTTGCAAAATAAGTGGTACGGTCGAGTGCGCCTTCATCCGGGCTGATAACCATCATATGATCCTTGTCGATGATGAGATCCGGCACGTTGTCGAGCAGGGCACGCATGAACTGATAGGGAGGGGTAAAGTTATCGAAGCCGCACAAAGGGGTTGCGTTCTGTACTCTGGGATCGTGCGCATCGAAGGTGATAAAGTTGGTAACGCCCATTTCAGCGAGCTCTGTCAGTGCATAGGCGCAGTCCAGAGATTCCCGGCTGGTTCTTTTGTGCTGACGGCCTTCATACAGGAAGGGCATAATGACATTGATTCTCTTTGCCTTACCTTCTACGGCGGCAATCATTCTTTTAAGTCCTGATAATGGTCATCGGGAGACATATGGTTGGTATAGCCGTTTAAAGAATAGGTCAGGCTATGGTTGCAGACATCGACCAGAAGATAGAGGTCGGTACCGCGGACGGATTCGTGTAGTTCACCCTTGCCTTCCCCACTGCCGAAACGTGGGCAACTGGCGTCAACCAGATAGTTGTTTTCGATATAGCCGCGGAATGCAGGATCGTCATGTACGGTCTTGCGCATATTTCTGCGGAATGTTACGAGATAATCATTGACATTTCTGCCGAGCTTCTCTGCGGAGTTTAACGCAATGATTTTCAGAGGGCCAACGGGAAGTGCATTTTCCAGTTCGCGTAAATTAGGCATTTGATTTTCCTCCATTATATCCTGATGGAATTCATCAGACAGTACATTTACCTTTCATTTATATCATCCGCCTGTTGGCGCGTCAAGAAATTTCTCGTGACAGAGCGGGATTTTTCTAGTAAAATAGGAAGGTACAGGAATTAGATTCAAAAAAAGAAGAATTTCCGATCAGAAAGCATGCAGGAGTAGGATAGTTCATGAAGAAGCAAAAAGGGCATTTGATTAAAACTGTAAAACCGGACAGCATCGCAGAGGAGATGGGGATAGAACCCGGAGATCGCCTGCTGGAGATCAACGGTGAAACGGTAGAAGATATTTTTGATTATCAATATATGATCGAGGAAGAGTATGTGGAGGTGCTGATCGCCAAGCCGTCCGGGGAAGAATGGCTGTTGGAGATCGATAAGGATTACGCGGAGGATCTGGGGGTCGAGTTTGAAAACGGACTGATGGACGATTACCGTTCCTGCAGCAACAAATGTATTTTCTGTTTCATCGACCAGATGCCGAAGGGAATGCGGGAAACACTGTATTTTAAAGACGACGATTCGCGTCTTTCCTTTTTGCAGGGCAACTATGTGACGCTGACAAACATGTCTGACAAGGATGTGGAACGTGTGATCAAATATCATATGTCTCCGATCAATATTTCCTTTCAGACCACAAATCCAGAGCTGCGCTGCATGATGCTGCACAACCGTTTTGCAGGCGACGCGCTCAAAAAAGGTCGATCGCTTTTACGAGGCGGGCATCGAGATGAACGGCCAGATCGTTTTATGTAAGGGAGTCAACGACGGTGCAGAGCTGGAACGCAGTATTTCCGACATGTCGAAATATTTGCCGCATCTGCGCAGCGTGTCGGTTGTGCCGGTTGGACTGTCGAAATACCGGGAGGGGCTGTATCCTCTGGAGCCCTTTACAAAAAGAAGAAGCGCAGCAGGTGCTTGCGACGATCCACAAATGGCAGGAAAAGCTTTTCCCGGAATACGGGCTTCATTTTGTACATGCCAGCGACGAATGGTACATCCTGGCGGAAGAGGAGATTCCGGACGAGGATAACTACGACGGGTATCTGCAGCTGGAAAATGGTGTCGGCATGATACGGCTTTTGCTGGAGGAATTTGAAGATTCCCTGCGGCAGCTTCGAAAAAGCGGCGCGATGGAGCGCTGGAATCACAGAAAGCGGGAAATTTCTACAGTAACCGGCAGAATTGTCGCACCCTATATCGAACGGATGGCGAGACGGATGGAGGAAGAATTTCCGGGGCTCTGCGTCCATGTGCATCCGATCCGCAACGACTTTTTTGGGGAACGGATTACGGTAACAGGGCTTTTAACCGGACAGGATATCATGGCGCAGTTAAAGGGCGAGCATCTGGGCGAAGAGCTGCTGTTGCCGATCAACGTCCTTCGAAGCGGCGAAAGGGTGCTGTTGGACGACTATACGGTTGAGGATATTTCCAGCGCTTTACAAGTACCCGTGAATATTGTAAAATCAAGCGGATATGATTTTACGGAAAGTTTGCTGGGCGAATTTTAACCCCAGTCCGGAAATTGCAGCTGTGCAGTTTAGAAAAATCAGCGCATTGCCAAAGGACAGGCGGGAGAAATGTTGTCCGTTATAAGGAAAGGAGCATATATGGCAAGAAAAAGAAAGCCAATCGTTGCAGTAGTCGGTAGACCCAATGTCGGAAAATCGACATTGTTTAACGCACTGGCGGGAGAAATGATCTCTATCGTAAAGGATACACCGGGCATTACGAGAGACCGTATTTATGCGGACATTGCGTGGTTGGATAAAAATTTTACCCTGATTGATACCGGCGGTATCGAGCCGGATTCCGGGGACATCATCCTGTCCCAGATGCGGGAGCAGGCACAGATCGCCATTGACACAGCGGACGTGATTCTGTTTATGGTAGATGTCAAGCAGGGATTGGTGGATGCAGATTCCAAGGTAGCGGATATGCTGCGCCGTTCCCACAAGCCGGTGGTTCTGGTTGTCAATAAAGTAGACAGCTTCCAGAAATACATGGCGGATGTATATGAATTTTATAATCTGGGAATTGGTGATCCGTGGCCGATCTCTGCGGCAAACCGGATGGGGATCGGCGATCTACTGGACGAAGTTGTACGTCATTTCCCTGAAGATGCAGAGATGGAAGGGAGGATGATCGTCCGAAAATTGCGATTGTCGGAAAACCGAATGTCGGCAAATCATCCATTATTAACCGCTTGATCGGTGAAAACCGGGTGATCGTTTCCAATATTGCAGGTACAACACGGGATGCGGTGGATACCGAGGTAGTGCATAACGGAAAAGAGTACATCTTCATTGATACGGCAGGTCTTCGACGCAAAAATAAAATTAAAGAAGAGCTGGAGCGCTATATGATCGTCCGCACCGTCAGCGCGGTAGAGCGCGCCGATGTCGTCGTGCTTGTCATCGATGCGGAAGAGGGCGTGACCGAGCAGGATGCCAAGATTGCCGGAATTGCTCATGAGCGGGGCAAGGGCATGATCATTGCGGTCAACAAGTGGGACGCCATCGAGAAAAATGATAAGACGATTTATCGTTTCCAGGAAAAGATCCGAAACACCCTTTCCTTTATGCCGTATGCAGAGATTATTTTCATTTCTGCACTGACCGGGCAGCGTCTGCCCAAGCTGTTTGAGACGATCGATGCAGTCATTGAGAATCATGCGCTGAGGGTTGCAACGGGCGTATTGAATGAAATTATGGCGGAAGCAGTTGCATTGCAGCAGCCTCCGACGGACAAGGGAAAGCGCCTGCGGCTGTATTACATTACGCAGGTATCGGTAAAGCCTCCGACATTTGTTATTTTCGTCAACGATAAAGAGCTGATGCACTTCTCGTATACGAGATATATAGAAAATAAAATCCGCGAGGCGTTTGGGTTCCGCGGAACACCTCTGAAATTTATTATCAGAGAGAGGAAGGAGAATAACGAATGATGGAACGTCTGGTCTGTGTAGCCATCGGCTATCTGTTTGGTCTGTTTCAGACTGCCTATATTTATGGAAAGCTGCATGGAATAGATATCCGCAATTACGGAAGCGGCAATGCGGGAACGACAAATACGCTGCGCGTGCTCGGTACAAAGGCAGGATTGATCGTACTGGCAGGAGATATTTTAAAATGTATCCTGGCAATCGCAGCAGTGCGCTTGTTGTTTGCTGGCGGTGTACATGAGGATATGTATTATCTGCTTGCGATGTATGCGGCACTCGGTGCGATTCTGGGACACGACTATCCGTTTTATTTAGGCTTTAAGGGCGGCAAGGGCATTGCTGCGACAGCAGGCCTGATCCTGGCGATCCATCCGGCATTTATCCCAATGGGTGTGATCCTGTTTTTCGGTACCTTCCTGCTGACGCATTATGTTTCCCTCGGTTCCCCTGTTGGTTTATGCAGGATTCCTGATCGAAATGGTGATTATGGGACAGATGGATCTGTTTTCCATGCCGGTCGGACACCGGGCTGAGATGTATGTGATCGCGGCGTTTCTGACGGCAATGGCGTATTGGAAGCACAGGGAGAATATCAAACGTCTGCTTTCCGGTACAGAACGCAAGACCTATCTTTTTAAGAAAAATAAAGAAGCGCTGAACTAAGAAACAAAGCAGATATAAATTAGAGTAGGATGGTAAAAAACTATGGCAAAAATCGGTATGATCGGTGCAGGCAGTTGGGGCACTGCGTTGACCTGGCTTTTGACAAATAACGGACATCAGGTAACGGTCTGGAGCGCACTTGCAGATGAGATTACGATGCTGCAGGAAAAGCATGAACAGACCTCCAAGCTGCCGGGAGTCATTCTGGACGACAGTGTGGTATTCACGACAGATTTAAAGGCTGCTGTGGAGGGTATGGATCTGCTCGTTTTGGCAGTTCCGTCCCCGTTTACCAGAAGCACGGCGCATCAGTTAAAGGATGTGGCAGCACAGGGACAGATCATCGTAAACGTTGCAAAGGGCGTGGAAGAAAACACGCTGATGACGCTTTCTCAGATCATTGAAGAAGAGGTTCCGCAGGCGGAGGTGGCAGTACTTTCCGGTCCATCCCATGCAGAAGAGGTGGGCAAGGGAATCCCTACGACGATCGTTGTCGGTTCTAAGAAAAAAGAAATTGCGGAAAAAATCCAGAGCATTTTTATGAACCCGGTATTCCGCGTGTATACAAGCCCGGATGTGCTTGGTATCGAGCTGGGTGCAGCGCTTAAAAATGTCGTTGCGCTGGCAGCGGGCGTTGCAGACGGCTTAGGATACGGCGATAACACCAAGGCTGCACTGATTACGCGAGGTATCACGGAAATTGCACGCCTGGGCACTGCGATGGGCGGACGCCGTGAGACGTTCTTTGGACTGAGCGGAATCGGCGACCTGATTGTAACCTGTGCCAGCATGCATTCGCGAAACCGTCGCGCAGGCATCCTGATTGGAAAAGGATACACGATGGAAGAGGCCATGAACGAAGTCAAGATGGTCGTTGAGGGCGTGTATTCTGCAAAGGCAGCTCTGGGTCTGGCACACAAGTACGAAACATCGATGCCAAGAAACGCCAATTCCGGCAAATGTCGGTTTTGGCGTTTCTTTGTATTAACTTTTCTATTTCTAAGCAAGTCTGCATCTTTGGGTATAAAAAATGGTGCATTTAATAAAGCTCGGCTAATCACGCCCGCTTAAGTTTTATGCAACTTTCGTCTGTCGTTGCTTTTTGTTGTGATATTTATAAAGATTGAATCCACATGAAATCAGTGTAAGCTCGAGAATTACATTTTTCTCGCCTCTTCGCAATAATCTTTTATACGCTTTATCCCACTTTAATACACCAAAAGTTCCCTCCGATTGAATACTTCGGTTCATTCTCAAGAGAGCACCATGTATGGATTCAAGATTTTGCAGCACTTCCTGATGGATAGCAGTTAATTCCTGATTCATTCGGATCGTTCGGTTTTTGTGTGCTCTCGGACAACATTCTTGTTTATGCTGACACCTTTCACAAGATTCACATTCGTATAATTCTTCCGTTCTTCCATATTTATTATATTTCACATGCTGTGTTCTCTTGAAGAGGAATTTTCGACTGTTTGGGCATAAGAGATTTCCATCTGCATCTTTTGCAAAGTTTACAGCACGATACGGATTCTCATGATACTTTTTGTCCGTCGTTTCTTTTTTTGTACATGGTAAATTTCATGTATTTTTCCATGCCGTGTTCTTCACAATAAAGATAATTATTGTAAGAACCGTATCCGGCATCAGCAACCGGATATTTCGGATAGTGACCATATGTGCGATTGAATTTTTCCATCAAAGGCACAGCATTCCATATCGGATGCATATGGTTTTACGTCGATTACAGCTATGTATTCATCACAGATGGCTGCCTGTAGGTTGTATGCCGGAAGTAGCTGATCGTTTCCCATGTAATCACGCTTTAAACGCATGAAAGTTGCATCATGATCTGTTTTGGAATAACTGTTTCTTTCTTCTCCACAGGTCTCGATATGATATGCATAGGATTTCAAACGTTCCAGATATTCATGCAATTCTTCGTATTGTTTTTGTTGAATGCTTTTTCTATGACCACGTCCGGAAACGAAAGAAGTTTCATCCAGTCCAGTTGTTTCTTTGTACATCGTAAGTAATTCAGAGACATAGTCAACCGCGTACGCTTCACGCTTTTCAAATTTTATTCCGAGATATCCAAGTACTTCCAGATTCATAGCATCAATCAAGAGTGAAATCTTGTCAAAGACTTTCTGCCGGTTTTTCACACACGATTTTTTCCATACCCAGGTATATCGATTGGCATTTTGTCCATATGAATTAATGTCTTCAAATATCTGGTCGATAGAATCGGTTAGTTCGTTTCGGATTAAGTTTCCAAATGTAGCAAAAGAAGGTGTTTTCATGCCATCAAGAAGATACATCTAACGAATGTCATTACGGCAGAGCTTTTCTATTTCTCGTAAGGAGCAGATGCCGTTTTCCATAAAGGCAAAAAAGTATTACTTTAATGAGTTTTTGAGCATCACATCTTGGGCGACCTGTTTTATAGCCTTTCTCTACAAAATATCTGGATAGGTCAATGTGATCCATAACCTCACAAAAAGTGTATACCGGATCGGAAATATCGATCAATTTTTCGATTTCTAATGGTAATTTCAGCTGACGCATAGTATAATTACCATTGGTATTGTTATTTAGTAGCATAATTAATTATACCAAAAAATCGCTCAGACCTCACGGTCTGGGCGATTTTTCTGTCAGGGGAGTTTTTTTACAGCCCCTTTTTTTTTGCGCTACTTCTGAATTTCCGTTAGGGGAATTTAGAAGGTTCTATTTAAAAAGAGAGCCGGGAGGCTCTCTTTTTTTGCGCTACTTTTGAATTTCCGAAAGGAAATTTAGAAGGTTCCTTCTTATCGGATCGCTTCCACGATCGTGCGTGTTGTCTTAGGCTTGTTCATGGAATAAATATGGATGCCGTCTGCACCGTGCTGCTTTAAGTCGAGGATCTGGCGGATCGCATAATCGATACCGGCTTTTCTCATGTCTTCCGGGTTTTCTCCGTAAGTCGCAATGATATCGGCCAGCTCTTTCGGAACGGAAGAGCCGGAGAGGGTTACCGTCGTGCCGAGCTGCTTTGCGGAAGTGATCGGCATGATGCCTGCGCAGACCGGAAGCGTAATGCCTGCATGATTTTTCTTTTCCAGGAAACGGTAGAAGCTGTCATTTTCAAAGAACAGCTGAGTGATGAAAAACGCTGCGCCTGCTTCCTGCTTTTCTTTCAGGTAAGCAATATCGCTGTCAAGGCTTTCTGCTTCGAAATGTTTTTCGGGATAGCATGCGCCTGCGACTTCCAGATCGGTATGCTCCTTTAAGAAGCGAGTCAGATCGGAAGCATGGGCAAAAAGCACGGTTTTCAAACTGTGCATCATCCATCCAGGTCGGTCTGTCGCCGCGAAGCGCCAGTACATGGGAAAGACCCGCCTGCTTCATGTCATCAGTAACGGTGAGAATGTCCTCTTTGGAGGAGCCGACACAGGTCATATGGGCAACTGCCGGAATGTGGAGACTGTTCTGGATGAAGGAAGCCAGCTCCACCGTGCGTTTGGAACGGCTGCCGCCTGCGCCGTAGGTTACGCTGATAAAATCCGGCTGCAGCTCGGAAAGCTGATGCAGGACGTTCTGCGCGTTTGTAAATTCGTCGTCCTTCTTGGGAGGAAATACCTCAAAAGAAAGGGTCTGTTTCTGGGAAAATAAATCTTTAATCATAGGTAAGAAATCCTTTTCTGTAGTATGCATCAAACAAACCTGAGTTCAGGAACCGCTTGATTTTGAATCTTAAATATCGTACCATGAACTTAGCTGTAATTCAAGCTTGGCATAAGTAAAAATGAATGGAGGATAGTGAGAAAAATAAGCGTGATCGCTTATTTTCTCACAGCTATTTGTGCCGCAGGCGTCACAAAAGTAGCTAGGATCACAGAGCAGAACTGGAACTTCTGCTCGCGATTCCTTCGGCGCAAAGCGCCTGCGGAATGGAGGATAGTATGAAACTGGAAACACTGATGAGTATCAAAGAACGCAGAAGCGTGCGTTCTTATCGGAAAGAACAAATTTCGAAGGAAGAGCTGGATGCAGTTCTGGAGGCTGGAACTTATGCGGCGTCCGGGATGGGACGTCAGCCTGCGAAGATGGTTGTGGTTCAGGAGCCTGAATTGATTGCAAAGCTTTCCAAAATGAACGGGGCGGTTATGGGAGCAGATTCCGATCCGTTTTATGGAGCGCCTACTGTAGTGATCGTTTTTGCAGATACAAATGCCGGAACATGGCTGCAGGACGGTTCGCTCGTGATGGGCAATCTGATGCTTGCTGCTTATGCAGTCGGGCTTGGCTCCTGCTGGATCAACCGCGCAAAGGAGATGTTTGAAAGCGCAGAAGGCAAAGCACTGATGAAAGAATGGGGAATTGCAGATACCTATGCTGGCGTTGCCTGCTGTATCTTAGGCTATGCGGACGGTCCGCTGCCGGAGGCAAAGCCGAGAAAGAACGATTACATCGTAAGAGTGTAAGGAGAGAACAGCCCCGGTTCTTATCTGGAACGATAGGAACTGGGGCTGATTTTGTAATGATTGCGGGAAGCAGGCACCGCAGTCGATGCAGTGCCTGTTTTGAAAGAAGGGAAAATCTGTGGCATCGGACAGATGGAAATCTTAAAAAAGAAAGTACGCAAATGTCAAACAGCCTGTATAATAGAGCAGAAGTGAATGAAACATAAAATTACAGAGGGAGAAACGGAATGATTCAATTTTTACAGGAGGCGGCCCATGTTGTGCCGTCGAAGCGCCAGCTGGACTGGTATGAGCTGGAAAGCTATGCGTTTATTCATTTTGGAGTAAATACCTTTACGAATCGGGAATGGGGAGAGGGAACCGAGTCGGAATCTATTTTTAATCCTGAAAATCTGGACTGCGATCAGTGGGTGGAAGCGATCAAGGCAGCAGGCATGAAGGGAATGGTGCTGACAGCAAAGCATCACGACGGTTTTTGTCTTTGGCCTTCCAAATATACGGAGCATTCCGTGAAAAACAGCCCGTGCAAAAAAGACGTTGTCCGGGAAGCTGCCGAAGCATGTAAAAGGGGCGGCATCAAGTTCGGATTTTATTTGTCTCCGTGGGATCGGAACGCTTCCTGCTACGGGACACCGGAATATAACGACTATTTCTGCAACCAGCTGACGGAGCTTCTGACAGAGTACGGCGACATCTTTTATGTCTGGTTTGACAACGCCTGCGGAGAAGGTCTAAACGGTAGAAAACAGGTATACGATTTTCCTCGTTATATTGAGCTGATCCGGAAATATCAGCCCAATGCGGTTATTTTTAACGATTTCGGACCGGACATCCGGTGGTGCGGCAACGAAGCCGGTAAACCGAGACATTCCGAATGGGCGGTCATCCCGTCTGAACTGTGTCATTTGGGCAGGGTGCAGACGGGTCCCGGACCGATGGCGGAGGAAGGAAGCCTTTCCTGGATTTACAATACCGAACAGGAGTTAGGCACGATGCCGAATATTCTCTACACGAAGGGGCTGACCTTTACGCCTGCGGAGATCAATATGTCTATCCGTCCGGGCTGGTTCTGGCATCTGGAAGAGGAGCCTCACTCCCTGGAACGCCTGTTTACTACCTATCTGGGAAGCGTCGGGTCGAATGCGTGTATGCACCTGAATTTGCCGCCTAACACAGACGGACGTATTGATGAGCGGGACGTAAAGCGTCTCAAAGAGTTCGGCGCACTGCTGCAAGAAGAGTTCGGCACTGAGCTGGATGTCAAAATCCGGGAAGAGGAAAGTCCCAAAACGCAGAAGGTCTATACGATTTCCTTAAAGCAACCCACCGCCCAGATCCGCTATGTTTCGCTGCGGGAAGATCTGACCAAGGGTCAGCGCGTAGAGAGAGCTTTCGGATTACGGCGCAGTCCGGCAGCGGCAATCAGTATCCGCTGTATCAGGGCACTGTCATCGGAAACCGCAAAATCTGCCAGCTGCAGAATCCCTTCGGCGAGCAGAACCCGCTGATTAACGACATGGAAGACCGCATCTGTCAGATTCAGGTACAGATCACTGCGGCGAGGGATGAAGTATTCTTAAAAGACATTAAAATCTATTAAGAAAACTGCAGATAGACTTCGCCAGATCAAGGAGGAATACAGGTTTAATTCTGTGAGATAAGATGCCACGAAAAAGAGCTGCCGTATGGCAGCTCTTTGATGTTATCCCAGCACCTTCTGGAATGCCTCCCAGGCAACGCAGAACGCCTTTTCCGTGTTTGTTTTCGGTGCGAATCGCAGCGTTGTGTTCTAATGCTGCAAGACCGCTGAAATTGGCTAAATGCGGCTCGAGGCTCAAAAAGCCGTGATAGCCGGAAGCATCGAGCTTTTGGAAAATTTCCGGCAGATGTCCGTCGCCTGTGCCTGCCGGAACAACTTCTCTGGTAGCAAAGAGCGCGTCCTTGACGTGGACATAGGAAATATAGGGGAGAGCATTTCATAAGCCTCTAACGGATCCTGACTGCACTGGATAAAGTTCGCAAAGTCGAACGTGCAGGAGAAGTGCTTTCCTGCAAATTGCTGCATCAGGTCGAGGCAGCGGGATGCGTTGTCGCCGTAAATACCTTTTTCATTTTCATGCAGCAGGGTGATATTGTTATGCGCAGCCTCTGCAATCATCGCCTCCGTCCGGAAAAGCACCTCGGAGCGGCAGTCTGCCGCAGCATAGTTTTCCGGGATATAGAAGCTGAACATACGGATATAGGGCGTTTCGAAGATGTCTGCCATTTGTTCCGTATGGGAAAGCTTCTGCAGGTGCGCATCGAAATCATCGTTAATTCCGATTTTGCCGATCGGAGAGCCGATGGCGGAAATGCGGATATTTGCCTGATCGAGCTTTTTCTTTACCTCTTTTGCAAAATTCATCGTAAAATCGGATACATTTATGCCGTCCGCGCTGCGCAGCTCGACGTAGGAAATGCCGAGCCGGGAAAGCACTTCGATCTGGCGGTCTAGGGATTCCGCGATTTCGTCAGCAAAGCAGCTGACCGGGCAGGAAGAGAGCAGTTTATGTTGTGTGTTCATGACGGGTTACCTCGTTGTTTTTTGTTGTGTGGGGCGGAGAGACAGCGTGCATTCTATTGTTCGATGAGTGTTACACTGTGTCCGCTGCGGGCGGACTCATACGTTCCAAGCATCAGGCGGATGCTCGGCTCCATTGTTTCCAGGTTTAAGCTAAAGCGCCGGTTGTCGCGCAGTGACTGATAGAAATCCGAAATGCATGCGGTGTGCCCGGTGCCCCAGTAGCTCTTGCCGATCGGGACCAGCGTTTCGACGGAAAGCTGATAAGGCGCAGCGTCTTTGGGATATACCGTGACGTGCGGGTCTTCCACGCGGATTGTCATATTTTCGCAGGCAATTTCGATCAGCGGTGCGACATCTGCGCAGTAGGAGGTCGTCGCATAGAAGCTTGCATGGACGCCGTTAAAGTCAATATAGGCTTCGAGCGTATCCTCGACTTCGATTACGTCTTTTTAAATGGTGGTTGGTTATCGTTGCATCGACCGTAGTCGGGTCGCCGAGCAAAAAGCAGAGCAGATCCTGTGTGTGGACGGACTGGTTGATCAAAACGCCGCCGCCCTCGGTTTTTAAGCTGCCTCTCCAGCCGCTTTCGGTATAATAAGCTGCGCCTCTGCACCAGGTTACGAACGCACGTGCGCCGAGGACTTTTCCGGCTTTGCCGGAGTCGATCAGATCCTTTGCCGCGCGGATGCTGGCGTTATAGCGGTTCTGATAACAGAAGCCGAGCTGTGCCTCAGATTTTGCAGCAGCTTTTTCAGCTCTTCGAGCTGGTCAAAAGAGATCGCAGGCGGCTTTTCCATAAAGACGTTGATATTTCGTTCCAGGGCATAAATCGTCATTGGAACGTGCAGATAGTGCGGCGTGCAGATATGCAGGACATCCGGCTTTTCTGCATCAAGCATGCTTTCGAGGGACGGATAGGGCTTGGTATGGAAATTTTCCGCATAAGTCTGCGCTTTTTCGGGTTTGATATCGGCGGCAGCGACAAATTCCGTATCAATGCCGGAGGTCAGGACGCTGCCGTGTACGGCGGCAATACCGCCGCAGCCAACCAGACAGGTTTTCATGCCTTTACGCCTCCTTTGTCGGTATTGTCTGAAACCTTGCTTCCATAGCTGTCAGAGGTATCGAACGTCGCTTCGGTCACTTCGGTTTTGACTTTGGAGGCTTTGCGGTGCTCATTTAATTTTTCAAGGAAAAGCGCTTCATCGATCGGCAGGGTAACTGTCTGGTCTGTCCAGGAGGAAAGGTGCATCGCATTGGAAAGCTCCAGACCTCGGATCCCCTCGGTCCCGTCTGCAACGAGCGGTTCGCCGCGCAGGATCGCGCCTGCAAAAGCGTTCAATACGCCGACATGCTGCGGATTTTTGCCGTCCAGTTCGATTGTGACCTCATGTCCGGCGGGCTGTTCGAAGCCGCCTGTTGCCGTAAAGCAGAAGTCGCGTTCGCTCTGTTCGAGCTCGAAGAACGTCAGGTTGTCATGCTCTGCTACGAGCTTGCCGCGTTCCAAAGTGATTTCAAAACGGTTCGTGCCGGGAGCATCTGCCGTGGTCGTGACGAAAACGCCGGTTGCGCCATTCGGGAATTCGAGATAAGCGGTTACATCGTCCTCGACCTCGATCTGATGCCATTTGCCGTTGTGGCAGCAGGCACGGACGCGGCAGGGGAGTCCACAGATCCACTGCAGGAGGTCTAAGTTGTGCGGGCACTGGTTTAACAGCACGCCGCCGCCTTCGCCGTCCCAGGTTGCGCGCCAGCCGCCGGAGTTATAGTAAGCCTGTGTGCGGTACCAGTCGGTGATGATCCAGTTGATGCGCTTGATCTGACCGTATTTGCCGCTCTGTACCATTTCATGGATTTTGCGGTAAGCGGGGTTGGTGCGCTGGTTGAACATGATGGCGAACACTTTGCCGGAGCGGATGGCAGCTTCGTTCATTTCGCGAACCTGCTTGGTATAAACGCCTGCGGGCTTTTCACTCATGACATGAAGCCCGTGTTCGAGTGCGAGGATCGCAAGGCGCGGATGCTCGTAGTGGGGCGTTGCGATGATAACGGCGTCGCACAGACCGGATTCGATCAGCTGGTCGCCGTTTTCAAAAAGAACGACATCATCGGGCAGCGTCTCCTTTGCCCAGTCGCGTCTGGACTGCCGCAGGTCTGCAGCGGCGGTCAGTTTGAGTTCGGGCGTCAGACCGGCGAGGATGTTGTTGCAGTGGCCATGCCCATATTTCCAAGTCCGATGATGCCAAGTTTTACCTGATTCATAAGTACCTCCTCTTGATACAGAAATTTCGGTAATGCAAAATTCGCCTGTGTCGATTTAGCTCCGGCAGTAGGCATTTGCTGCCGGATGAAAGTCTGATTTAGCGGTAGCCAGCATTTGCCAGATTTTCATAGCTGGTCTTTAAGCAGTCGAAGGGGCTTTCCCCATAGCAGTCATCCTGCTCAACGAGCATATATTTGCAGTTGGAAGCTTCCAGCGCATGGAAAATAGCGGAGAAGTTTAAGTTGCCTTCCATAACCGGAGCCATGACCGGCTGCCAGTTTTTTACCTTCATATCTTTTAAGTGGACGCAGGGAATCCGGTCGCTCATCTGCGAGATCCAGTCACAGACGTCAGCGCCTGCTGCCGCAACCCAGTAAGTATCGAGCGTGACTCCCATTTCATCCGGTGCAAAGCCCTCGAGGAGATATTCCAAAATCCGGCGGTTGGGCGCAGCATTTGGAAGATTTTCCGCGGTAAAAGTTTCGAACTCGAGGTTATGGTTGTGGTACATGAAAAGCTTTCCTGCCGCCGCGATTTTTTTCGCAGGCTCTTTAAAATCGGAAATAAAGTGGGAAAGCCACTCTTTGGTGCGGTATTTGTCCGGCATGCAGCCAAGACCGATATAGTTGCAGCCGAGGATATCGTGCTCTTTTGATGAGCGCGTCGGTATCGTGCAGAATCCGTTCGGGATCGCTGTGGGTCAGGACAATGGAAATGCCCGCGCGGTCGCAAATTTCACGGATCTGCTCCGGCTTAATCTGTTTGGAAACGGCGGAAAGCTGGACGGCTTTATAACCGATGTCAGCGATTTTTTGAATGGTACAGGTAAAGTCTTCGATCGTCTGTGTGTAGCTGCGGACGGTGTAGAGCTGTGCCCCTGTCTGTAGCATGAGAAAGTTCCCCCTTTCAATGGTTGCTGTCTGAATATCATGCATTCCTATGATATCCCCATTATAGCAAAAAGACGATTGTAAGAGAAGTTGGCTATATTGTAAAAGTTGCGATTTCGTGCTAGTTTTGTGGTAAGAAAATCCTATGTATTACAGAAAGGTCGTCTCATGAAAAAAGAATTAGAGAGCAGATTTGTCACGCGCCAATACATGCTGGCGCAGGATTTTGAACTTTATTTTTACAGCGATAGCGGGATGGCAGAGGTGCGGACGCATTCCCACGATTATTATGAGTTTTATTTTTTCCTGGAAGGGGACGTCTGTATGAAGATCGGAGAGCGTTCCTATTTGCTCAAGTACGGAGATATCATCCTGATTCCGCCTCAGATTCCGCACTGTGCGATCATCCAGAATCCACATAAGCCGTACCGACGGTTTGTGTTCTGGATCAGCTGTAGTTATGCAGATCAGCTGCAAAAACAGTCAGACAGCTATGGGTATCTGATCGAGCGGGCGACAAAGCGTCAGGAATATGTGCTGCATCAGGAGGAGATCGCATTTCGGGAAACGCAGGCAAAGGTGCTCCGACTTTTAGAAGAGATGCGGCAGGACAGGTTTGGAAAGGATGCGAAGATTCCGCTCTGTATTGGTGAACTTGTGCTGCATTTAAATCGCGAGGCATACGCACAGGAGCACCCGATCCGGGAGCGGGCGATGCAGGGACTGTATGAAATGATGATGGATTATATAGAAGAGCATTTAAAAGAAAACCTTGATCTGAACGAGCTTTCGCGCATCTTTCATGTGAGCAAATATCATATTTCCCATGTGTTCAAGGATGAGACGGGGATTTCCGTACATCAGTATATTCTGAAAAAAGGCTTGATGCCTGCAAAAGCGCCATCCGCAGCGGCGATAAGATCACGAGCGTCTACCCGGTGTTTGGATTTCGGGATTATTCCGCTTTTTACCGGGCATTTCGGAAGGAATATGGGATTTCCCCGAAAGAATATCGGGAGATGTTGGAGAAGCTGGAAGCGATGTCCGGAAGTGATTGAATTTCCTGCGGAAATTTAGAAGTAGCGCCCCAAAGTGGAACCTTTCAGATTTCCTGCGGAAATTTAGAAGTAGCGCCCCAAAGTGGAACCTTTCAGATTTCCTGCGGAAATTTAGAAGTAGCGCCTTAAAGTGGAACCTTCTCAATTCCCATAGGGAATTTAGAAGTAGCGCAAAAAAGAGAGCCTTACGGCTCTCTTTTTTTGCTTCATTCTCGACCATCCCAGCAGTAGGTGCAGAGCTTGTCTTTGTCCAGGCCAACAGATTCGATCATATCGTCGAGCCTGTGGTAGCGCAGGGTTGTGAACTTTAACTGGCTGCAGATCCGGCGGATCATTTCCTGATACTGATCGGATTCGGGGTCTGCATAAACCTCGAGGTTCGGATACTTATCGGTGCCCTCCATGTCCTGAATGACACGGCGGGTGATCAGATCCATCTCCGAAGAGGAACGGGAGAAGTTTAAGTATTTACAGCCATAGAGCAGGGGAGGACATGCGGGACGGATATGTACCTCTCTTGCACCGCTTTGGTATAAAAATTCAGTTGTTTCCCGCAGCTGTGTACCACGGACAATGGAGTCGTCAATCAACAGCAGGCTTCTGTTCTGAATCAGGTCATGAACCGGGATCAGCTTCATCTTTGCGATGAGGTTTCGGCGGCTCTGCATGGTCGGCATAAAGGAACGCGGCCAGGTAGGCGTATATTTGATGAACGGTCTGGAATAGGGAATACCGGATTCATTGGCGTAACCGATGGCATGTGCAACGCCGGAATCCGGTACGCCTGCGACGATATCGGGATGAATCGTGCCGGCATCTCTTTTTGCGAGGGCAGCGCCGCAGTTATAACGCATGCGCTCCACGCTGATACCTTCGTAGGTGGAAGAGGGATATCCATAATAAATCCAGAGGAATGTGCAGATTTTCATCTTTTTTGCCTGGAGCGACCAGCGTGCGGACCCCCTTCGGGAGTCATGATGACAATTTCTCCGGGACCGAGCTCCCGCAGTGGCTGATAGCCGAGGTTTAAATAGGAAAATCCTTCAAAAAGCGAGACAGTGCGCACCTTCCTTGCGTCCGAGGGAAATCGGGGTACGTCCCAGCTTGTCGCGGGCTGCGTAGATTCCCTTGGGGGTTAAAAGGACGATCGACATGGAACCGTCGATGATATCCTGCGCGTACTGAATGCCCTCGATCAGGTTTTCTTTCTGGTTGATCAGAGCAGCAACGGCTTCGGTTGCGTTGATTTCACCGCCGCTCAATTCAAAGAAATGGGTCGGGGATGAGTTCATGATCTTATCGACGATCGTATCGATGTTGTTGATTTTGCCGATGGTCATGATTGCATATGTGCCATGGTGAGAGCGGATCAGCAGGGGCTGAGGCTCATAGTCGGAGATACAGCCGATTCCGAGATGTCCGCTTAAGTTGTTCAAGTCTTTGTCAAATTTGGTTCGAAAGGAGTGTTTTCAATGTTGTGAATTGCCCGATGAAAGCCTTCCTTTTTGGTGATAAACCGTCATTCCGGCACGCCTTGTTCCCAGATGGGAATGATAGTCCGTTCCGAAAAACAGGTCAAAAATACAGTCTTCTTTTGATGCTACTCCAAAAAATCCGCTCATTTTCGTCCTCCGGTATAAAAATTGTTTCAGGCCATACGCATTTTATTGTAGCACAGACATTTCAGAAGCACAATCACAAATGGGGCGAGTATGCAAAAGAAAGAAACATGGGAATCGATTTTAACCCAACTTTTTTCTCCCATGAAAAGGCAGCAAAGCTTACGCTATCCAGCCCGGACGAAGAAATTCGCCGGTTTTGGATTCGACACGGGCAGGCATGTATCTGCATTTCCCAGTATTTTGCAGAAGAACTGGGGCAGTCCTGTGTGATGAACATCTGGATTCCGGACGGCTATAAGGATATTCCGGCAGACCGACTCGGACCGCGGGCACGTTTTAAGGATTCGCTGGATCAGATTTTATCGATTCCGTATGACCGCTCCAAGGTTTATGTGTGCCTCGAGTCCAAGGTATTTGGCATCGGCCTGGAATCCTATACGTTCGGTTCGAGCGAATTTTGCTTGAATTATGCGGCGAAAAACGGTATTATCAGCTTGATGGACAATGGATATTACCATCCGGCCGAGGTGGTTTCGGACAAGCTTCAGACGATTACGCCGGAGGATTTCCGCGCGCTGGCAAAAGATTTTAAAGTGACATTACCGGAGAGATTTTTGTGTCAACTACCCACGACCTAAAGGTCATGGGCTTGTAACTGCCCAGTCGTACTAACGGTTTACACCTCCGACCTTTAACCCCAATAGATACTGCTATCTAAAGTGGCGTTACATCATAGGATGGTTGACAACACCCTTTGTAGCAGAGTTTACTCTGTTACAACTGTATTAGGTACTTGGCTATCTACAAGATAGTCTATTCCCATACGATACAGATTCATAGCTCCAATGCGGTCATCATTAGATTTATAACCACAGTTTTTGCAAGTAAACAGGTGCATCTTCTTATTGCGGTTAGACTTTTCAACGTGCCCACAACAAGGGCAGCACTGACTTGTATAGCGAGGGTCTACCTTAATAACAGAAGACTGATTCTGTTTTGCTTTGTAGATTAGTTTTTGTTCAAGGTCATAGAAAGACCATGATACAGAAACATAACGGTCTTTTGTTTTAACACGTTCTGCAGCATTACGAATACCTGACAAATCTTCCAATACAAAGAGAGTGTGCTTGGGTTATTTTTAACGAGTGCCTTTGACACCTGATGGTTAATATCCCGCATCCAACGGTTTTCTCGCCCACCAATAGCTTTTATCCTTCGTCTTGAAGATGAGGTCTGTCGCATTTGGAGTTCTTTACGAAGTTTGGAATAATTAGCACGTTTTTGCTTTATAGCCTTACCGCTAACAAATCCAGACTTGTGTTTGCTGTCATAAGTGGCAACAACAAAGTTAATACCTCTATCTATGCCCACAACATTACAGATGTCAGAAATATTACTTTCTTCGACATCATAGGTAACTGGTATATGCAGATAGTATTTACCATGTTTATTTACAAGTCTGGCAGTACCAAACTTGTAAATAGAATGATTAAAATACTTAGACATACCATCAGAAAAATAAGATAACTTCACACGACCATTAAGCGTATTGATTGAAAAGCAGTTTTGTGTTAAGGAATAATCTCTGTTCCAAAACCAAATCATATTGAGGTTTTTTAAAAGATGCTTTTATCCACTCATTCTGATTTTCAAGAATGGTCTTATATCTTGCAATAACCGTTTTCAAAACAGACTGCGCCATTTGTGATTTAAGGTTAAAATTTTCCCGTAAAGTAGAATACAAAATTTTATTGAGTGAGAACTGCTTTAAGTCATGAGTGCGGAATACATAGTCTGAAACATAATTACAGGCATTACGATAAACAGACATTGTTTCATCAAGCAAAACTTTATCCGTTTCCGTTGCGACTATTTGAATTTTAGCTGTAATAGTTATCTGTTCCATAGATGTACTCCTTTCGTAGATATTTCACTAAATATATTATATAATAACAATTGGTGAAAATCAATGTTTTGAGGTGACGTGAATTATGGATAATAGATACAATCGTCATAACAGACGGAAATACAACCTTAAAGTACATATAGTTCTAGTAACCAAATATCGTAAACAATTACTCAAAGATTCTATCGCTGATGATGTTAAACAAAAGATTTTCGATATTGCTAATGCTTATGGCTACGAAATTATTGCTATAGAAACCGACAAAGATCATATACATTTCTTATTAAGTTACGATACAACAGATAAAGTTTGCGATATTGTCAAAATTGTAAAGCAAGAAACAACGTATTATTTATGGCACAAATATGGTTCGCTTCTATCTAAACAGTATTGGAAGAAAAAGATATTTTGGTCAGACGGATATTTTGCTTGTAGCATTGGAGAAGTATCTTCAGCAACTAAACAAAAATATATTGAGAATCAGGGTTAACGATTAAAGATTTACAAGGCTCCTCCCACCACCTAAAGGTAGTGGGTTTCCGCCTATGGCAAACGAAAGGATTTTATTTATGAAACAGAATAAAAACCGCGGGCTTTGGCTGGCAGGAACCGTGTGTGCTGCTCTGGCAGCCATTGCCTGCCTCATCGTAGAATATGGATATGAAAAAATCATCCTGCCGAGAGACTATCAGTGGATGTATCCTTGGATGCAGACGGCAGTATTGACCGGGGCAGTGGTTTTTACGATGCTTGCGGTGCTCTGTCAGCTTCCGGCGTCGGGCAAAAAAAGAAAATAACGGCGATAGGGTGCGTTATCGTTGCAGGCATTGGAGTCGTTGTCTGCAGCGGACTGTCTGAGGCCGGACAGCTTCAGGTGCTGCGCTCCCCTGCCGGAAATTATCAGGTGATCCTGGAAAAAGACGAAGAAACCGGACAGTTGATGTTAAACCGCCCATATAAAGGGTTTTTCCGGTATCAAAAAGAGCTTCTGCCTTTTACAGCAGACAGCAAGGTAAACAGCCGCTGGCTGCAAGAGGATGCCTGTGCACTGTACGGAACCGATACGGACGGCAACCCGGCGGCGTATCTTGCGACCTATGGCAGCCGCAGCATGGACGATATCGCCTATGTGGATCCCCTCAGCACGATGCACGGTATTTGGGAAGGAACGGACGCAGATGGACAGACATGGACCCTCAGCGTCGGCGGTCAGGATGCGGTAAAGGACGCCTGGGTCAGACTTTCCGGGAAAACGGTGACCTCCTGGTATGGAGAGCCGGAATGCGAACGCTATGGTACGATCGGAATGATTCTGAAAGACGGAACGCAGGCGGATTACTTTGTCGTGCTGAATAAAGACTGCGTCTGGGGAGACAGCGGATTGATCGGCAACGGAAGTATGACGATTTGCAAGGCTGATTTGGATGAAGAACCGATTATTCTTTCCAGACAGGAAGATGTAGACGGCGACAGAGACTGGTCTGACGCCGGAGGAGTAGAGGATATTGGACAGGCGACCTGGGCAGAAAATCCGGACAGCTCCTTTGATGCGGCATTTGGTGTGGATGCAGAGGATACGGACGCCGGCACAGGCAGCCAGAGTAACGACGAAGAGAGCTGGGACGAAGGTGCGGATGCCGGTTGGCTGCACAGCGAGAGCGAGGCAGAGGCTTCCGTAGAGGGCACGAAGATCCGATATCAGATGATCGTCGAGGATGCGGCGCTGGGCAGTCGGTTTTATGGTCTGATTAAAAGCACGGACGGCGGGGCGCATTGGCAGGTAGTCAGCAGCGATCCCTTCGGCGGACAGATGGGCGGCAGCGTAGAATTTACATTTCTCGATGAAATGTTTGGCTTTGCGACGCTTTCCCACAACGGTGGGGATGCCGCGGTGTTATATGTGACGGAAGACGGCGGAAAGCATTACGAACAGGTAGAATTTGCCCACAAAACCTATACGGACAGCATTGGAAATATCGTCGCACCCTATGATTATCCCAAGATGCCTTATGAAAAAGACGGCGTGATCTATGTGCTGTGCGGACAGGGCGCGGACGGAGATTATGACGGCGGCGACAGCCTACATCTGGCGCGGTACCGCTCAGAGGATTACGGACACAGCTTCGTCTTCGATACGCTGGTGGATGGAACGTCGGAGGGGTGATTCCAGAAATTTCGGAACAGGGGCTTGACAGCCGGAAAGAAACTGTGCTACAATCCGAACCAATGAAGCAAACGACAGAAAAATCCTCTGTTGTTATAACAAAAAGACTGAGATGGGAAAGAGTAAGACTGAGACGGAACCTACAGAAAGCAGCCGGCTGATGAGAGGCGCAGGGAATGACAGTCCGAATACATCCCGGAGTTCTGCACCAAAACGGTTGTTACGGAGTAGGCTGCAGCGGCGCATGCAGCCGTTATCAGGCAGGGGTATCGCTTTGAATCTGTATCAGAAGCATATTCGAAGCCGTACTTCATGAGGCAGGCAGTGTGAGCTGTCTGTGAAAAAGGTGGTAACACGAAGCGTTGGCCCTCGTCCTTTTACAGGATGAGGGCCTTTTTTATCGTATAAAAAGCTTCGCTTCTATACGATAAAAACGCTCTGCGAGGATTGCACTGCGGCGGAATGGAAATATGTCGCTTACGCGACCCGCCGCAGGCTTAAGAATCCTGCGAAGCAGGATTCTTGTTTCAATCGTATTATAAAGCAGGAGGAACACGAAAATGACAGTATTTGACGAACTCAAAGCCAGAGGACTTCTGGCGCAGCTGACAGACGAAGAAGAAATCAAGGAGTTAATCAACAACGGTAAGGCGACCTTTTTATATCGGCTTTGATCCTACTGCAGACAGCCTGCATGTCGGTCATTTCATGGCGCTGTGCCTGATGAAGCGGATGCAGATGGCAGGCAACAAGCCGATCGCCTTAATCGGCGGCGGTACCGGCATGGTCGGTGATCCGTCCGGCAGAAGTGATCTGCGCCAGATGCTGACCCCGGAAACGATCCAGCATAACTGTGATTGCTTCAAGCAGCAGATGAGCCGTTTTATCGATTTTTCCGATGGAAAAGCACTGATGGTCAATAATGCGGATTGGCTTCTGAAGCTGAATTATGTAGAGCTGCTCAGAGAGGTCGGCGCATGCTTTTCCGTTAACAACATGCTGCGTGCAGAGTGCTATAAACAGCGTATGGCAAAGGGACTGAGCTTCCTGGAATTCAATTACATGATCATGCAGAGCTACGACTTCTACATGCTGTACCAGAAATATGGCTGTAACATGCAGTTCGGCGGCGACGACCAGTGGTCGAATATGCTGGGCGGCACGGAGCTGATCCGCAGAAAGCTCGGAAAAGACGCATATGCGATGACCATTACCCTGCTGTTAAACTCCGAGGGCAAGAAGATGGGCAAGACCCAGAAGGGTGCAGTATGGCTGGATCCCAATAAAACCTCCCCGTTCGAGTTCTACCAGTACTGGAGAAACGTTTCCGATGCAGATGTTATGAAGTGCTTAAAGATGCTGACCTTCCTGCCGATCGAGCAGATTCTGGAGATGGAGCATTGGGAAGGCAGCCAGTTAAACACTGCAAAGGAAATCCTGGCCCACGAGCTGACCGAGCTGGTACACGGTAAGGAAGAGGCTGACAAGGCAGAAGCCGGTGCAAAGGCACTGTTTGCAGGCGGCGCAGACGCAGATATCCCGACCACAACACTGACGGAGGCAGATTTACAGGACGGCAGCATCGATATTTTAGGACTGCTGGTAAAATCCGGTCTGTCCGCATCCCAGTTCCGAAGCACGCCGCAGCGTAGAACAGGGCGGCGTATCTGTAAACGGCGAAAAGGTAACAGACGTAAAGACTCAGTACGCGGGAGAAGATCTGCAGGGCGAAGGCATCACCTTAAAGCGCGGCAAAAGAGCTTTAAGAAGATCGTAATGGCGTAAAACCGACTGTTTTGGCGTTCCGATAAATAAAAAAGGAAATGAATGAAATCCCCGTCCGGTGCATATCATGTAACAGCACAGACGGAAGGGGATTTTTTATATGGAAAATCTGCAGTCGGATCATTTGGATACACAAAATCTATACCGCGATATGCAAAAGCGGACAGGCGGGGAGATTTACATAGGAGTGGTAGGGGCCGGTGCGTACCGGGAAATCGACTTTTATTAAACGGTTTATGGACGTTGCAGTGCTTCCTTATATGGAAGATGCAGCACAGAAAACGCGGGCACAGGATGAGCTGCCCCAGAGCGCGGGCGGACGGACGATCACGACGACGGAGCCGAAATTTATCCCGCAGGAGGCGGTAGAGTTAAAGCTTGCGGGAGAGGTTACGATCCGCGTTCGTCTGGTGGACTGCGTAGGCTTTATGGTCGAGGGCGCTGCAGGACATCTGGAGGACGGTGCAGAGCGGCTGGTTAAAACGCCGTGGTACGATCACGAGATTCCCTTTACGCAGGCTGCAGAGCTGGGCACAAGAAAAGTTATCACCGACCATTCGACGATCGGCGTCGTTGTGACGACGGACGGGAGCTTTTCTGATCTGCCGCAGGAAACCTATCTGGATGCGGAAAATCAGGCGATTTCGGAATTAAAAAAGCTGCATAAGCCGTTTCTGGTGCTCGTCAATTCCTCGCATCCGTCAAGCCGTACCGCACGGGAGGCGGCAGAGCGGATTGAAAAACAGCATAGCGTCACTGCGATGCCGGTCAACTGCGCGCAGCTTTCGGAAGAGGATATCCGGCAGATCATGGAGCAGATTCTCTATGAATTTCCGGTCAGCCGTGTGGAATTTTACATGCCGAAATGGGTCGAAATGCTTCCGTTTTCCCATCCGTTAAAGACCGGGCTGATCGAAAAAATTCGGGAGCTGACCGGGAAAATTCGCACGATCCGCGACGTGGCGGAGCATCCGATTGTCCTTTCCTCGGAGTATGTCCGCAGATGTATGACGGAACGGATTGATCTCGCGGACGGCTGCGTGCGGGTGCTTTTAGACATCGAAGAACGCTATTATTATGAAATGCTCAGTGAATATGCGGGGGAAAAAATTGAGAATGCGCAGGAGCTTCTGCACACACTGCGCGTGCTTTCCGGCAGAAAACAGGAATACGACCGCGTTGCGTCTGCGATGGAGGCGGTGCATACAAAGGGATATGGAGTGGTGCTGCCGTGCCGGGAGGAAATCCATCTGGAGCAGCCGGAGGTCATCCGGCATGGAAACAAGTTCGGAGTGAAAATCCGTGCAGAAAGTCCGTCTTTACACTTTATCCGCGCAACGGTTGTGACGGAAATCGCCCCGATCGTCGGGACAGAGCAGCAGGCGAAAGACCTGATCGGTTATATCGATGAGACGGGAAAACAGGACGGCATCTGGGAAACGAATATTTTCGGAAAAACTGTGGAGCAGCTGGTCAACGATGGAATTCGTACAAAGATTTCTATGATCGGGGAAGAAAGCCAGGAAAAGCTGCAGGATACGATGCAAAAGATCGTCAACGATTCGACGGGCGGCATGGTGTGTATCATTATCTAGGCGTGCTGGCGTCAGTACGGTCGCTGCGATATAAACAGCCGGACGCTTTTTGGAAACGCCCGGCCGTTTGTATCAGCTGCTTAGTCGTTGCTTACCGCTTCGCGGTAGGGATTATAGCGGGAGGTACCGACAAACTGCGTGCTGACTTCTTTGCCGTCCTGATAGGTCGTAAAGTAAGTGTCGGCGCTTAGTGCTCCGGTCTGCTTTGCCCACAGCTTAAAGCTGCGTCCGGCAAGCTCCTGATTCCAGACAAGGACGTTGACGGTCAGGTGCTTGTTGGAGGTGTCGGTATACAGGACAACCGGCGTCGTGTAGTCGTTGCGGAATTTGAGATCCTTGGAGCCTGCAGCGATTGCGGCGTCAAGACCTTTGGGGAGATAGTTTACCGGCATGCTGTGCGGATTGCGCTGTACGACGGTAAGACCGGCATTTTTACCGCATTGTAAACGGTAGAGGAGATCTGGCAGACACCGCCGCCAAGACCGCTTGTATGGGCACCGTTTACATAGACACCGGCTTCTTTATAGCCGTTTGCACGGGTCCTGGGCAGAATCGTGTCGCTGACAGAAACTGTCTGGCCGGGCAGGACAATCAGATTATTTAACCGGGACGCACCCACAACGATGTTATTGCTGCGGTTTGCTCCGCTCGTTTGGAAGCTGGTCGTGCAGGTGCCCGCCAGAACAAAGTCTGAGCTGGTGGAAACCGTTCCACTGTCCAGTACCTGTGTCATTAGGGGAATCGTTTAATTCCAGTGTGATATCGGTGCACTGTCCGGTCAGAATCAGGCTATGGAGCATCTGGGCGAGCCAGTCGGGCATCGAGGAGACTGCTTCCGTGTGCTGAGTGCCGCTTATGCGAATATAGCTTCCGGCGCCGTTATCGAATACCGGAACTGCCGCTGTCGTCGTCATGGAGGCGATAGACGCGTTGATTGCGGAAAAGAAGGACTGGAAAACCGCTGTGTTTAAAAAGGTGCAGTCGATCGCGCCGTTATTGTTGGTCAGGCGGACAGGCATATCCTTGAATGCATCCATTCCGGTCATCCAGGTGTTTCCGTTCCAGGTGATGGTCACCTTTTTCGTCATCCATTCCGGATTCAAGTAGGTGGAATCCCCGAACACTGTGTTGATAGAGGCGGCAGGAAGCGGGGAAGCGTTCCATCCGGCATCTGCCTGCAGTGGAACGATAAAAAGAAGCAGACATGCCAGGATTCCCGCCAGACGGGCTTTGAAGTTTTTCATGATACACTCCGTTCTGCAGACGGCTTGAAAAAGCGTCAGCGGATAAAAAAACTGTTGTCAGGAATTGAAAATAGGCTGACAGAAAAAGATCTATCAGCCTGTTTATTGTACTACAGATTTGAAAAAAAACCAACTCAGTCTTTTAAGAAAATCTCAATGACCGGGACGAGGGTATGGGGCTTTACGTTGGGAACATAGAAGACCAGATCCTTTGCAGCCTCCGGGTCGTCTGTTAAGAAGAAGCAGTCCGTGCCGTCGGTGAAGCGGACTTCGCTGCCGTCATGCAAAAACTGTGCGTATTCCACCTTGCCGCCAAGACCGGGAACGCGCAGATAGCCGAACGGATAAGCGAACAGATGCAGATAGAGACGTTTGCCGTCTTCACTCTGGGTCAGGCGGCAATCTCTGGGTTCTTTAAATTCTGGTTCTGCCATCGTGCAGCCATAAATCGAACGGCTGTTGTATTTCATCCAGTCCGCGTAAACCTTCAGCGCCTCCTCAGCGCGGTAGTCCAGATATCCTCTTGAGGTAGGGCCGACGTTCATCAGCAGGTTTCCGCCGCGGGAAACGGTGTTGACGAGCAGGCGAATGAGCATTTCGGGAGATTTCCAGGTCTGTTCGTCTCTGAAATATCCCCAGGAGCCGGAAAAGGTGTGGCAGGCTTCCCAGGTAACGAGCTCGCCGGTTTTTTTGTCGCGTACCCACTGGTCGGGCTCGTACTGTTCGGGTGTCCAGAGATCCTGATCAATTTCTGTGCGGTTGTCGATGATGATATGGGGCTGCAGGGCGCGTGCAGTTGCGATCAGCTTTTCTGCCTCCCAGTCGTCCTTACCTTTGCCTTTCTGCCATGCTTTATCGCCGGTTCCGTTGTTCTGGGAATAAGAGAAGTCAAACCAAAGGATGTCAATCTTACCGTAGTTGGTTAAAAAGCTCGGTCACCTGATCCCGCATGTACTGCGCATATTTTTTTATGTCGCGGCCTTTGCTCTGCTCGTAAGCGTCCGGATCATCTCTGCGGGGATGTAAGGGATCAATCGGGAATTCCGGATGGTGCCAGTCGATCAGGGAGTAATAAAAACCGATATGGAGCCCTTCTGCACGGAACGCGTCCACATATTCGCGGATCAGGTCTTTGCCGCAGAGGGTGTTGGTGGACTTGTAATCGGTGTATTTGGTGTCAAAAGGCAGAAGCCCTCATGGTGTTTTGTTGTCATGACGACATATTTCATGCCTGCCGCTTTTGCCTGTCTTGCCCATTCCTTCGGGTCGTACAGATCCGGATTAAAGTGTTTAAAATAGAGATCGTAGTGATCTTCCGGGATTTCTTCGTAATTTTTGACCCATTCGTGGCGCGCGGGCATGGCGTATAAGCCGAAATGAATGAACATGCCGAAGCGATCATGGGTAAACCATGCGGTATCGCCGGGGGTAGGAAGTGTTTTGTAGCTGCTCATGGCAGAATCCTCCGTTTCAAAAAGTGTTGTAAAGTACGAATCCTTATGGCATTATTGTAAGAAATACCGGGCAATAGGAACATGGCAAAAGAATGTAAAAATATGGAATATTCACGCAGCTCGGACAGAAGATAAAAAAGATAGAAAAGGACTGAAAAACTTGCAGATCACACAGAATCAAAATGCGATCCGGATATGGAAAAATCTGGAGCTGAATATTATATATGCAGGACATGCCATTGTCGGGCAGGACTGGAAGGAACCGAAGGTATGTTCTCCGTTTTCCCGCATTTATTACATCGTTGACGGGGAGGGCATCCTGACCGTAAACGGTCAGAGAATTGTCCTGAAAAAAGGGAGCGTCTGGCTGGTTCCGGCAGGCATGACCTTTGGATATTTCTGTGAGTCTTCAATGGAACAGCTTTTTTTTCATCTGAATGTACTTTGCAGCGATGGAACAGATTTATTGTATGGGGTCCGGCAGCTGTATGAGCGAAAAGAACAGACAGGGGAAATTGAGAGGGTCAAGGGACTGTATCAGAGTGAAACCATGACGGATGCGATCCGGCTGCAGGGAATGCTTTGGGAAACCCTTGCGGGATTTTTGGAGCAGGCAAAGTTGGATGGGGAGGAGTTAAAAGAGCACTCCCCCTTAATCGGACAGATGTTTGAGCTCGCGCAGAATCCGGTCAGTGTAGCGACACATGTGCGGACGCTGGCACAACAGCTCCATGTTTCGGAAAGCACACTCACACGCCGGTTCCGTGCAGAAACCGGGATTTCTCCGGGTGAATATCTGGAACGGCTTGTCGCAGGGCAGGCCTGCAGAATGCTCCTGTCCGAGGATTACAGCATCGCAGAGATCGCTGAGATCCTGCATTTTTCCGATCAGTTTTATTTCTGTAAATTCTTCAAACGTCATATGAATCTGACACCGAGCGCTTATCGGAGGCAGATGCGGAAAGGATAAAAATACCGGGCTTCCAATGCGTTCAAAACATTGGAAGCCCGGTATTTTATTATCGTAGGTTCTGTTCTTTTTTTAGGTTTTTCTGCGCGGTAGAGAGCATCAGTTTGATACGGTTCAACTGGTTTACTTCGCTGGCGCCGGGGTCATAGTCGATGGCAACGACGTTGGACTGCGGGTAGCGGCGGCGAAGCTCTTTGATGACACCCTTGCCGACAACGTGGTTGGGCAGACAGCCAAAGGGCTGGGTGCAAACGATATTATTGACACCCTCGTGGATCAGCTCGACCATCTCACCGGTTAAAAACCACCCCTCACCGGTCTGGTTGCCGATGGATACGATGGGCTCTGCGTAGGACACCAGATCATAAATAGAAGATGGCGGCGTGAAGTTTTTACTCTTTTTTGAGCGCATCGGTTGCCGCACCGCGGATCTTTTCGACTGCCCAGATTCCCATCTTAGCGATTTTGGCGGTCGATTTTTTTCGTGCCGAGATGCTCTGCCTTGTAAATCTGGTTGTAGAAGCAGTACAGCATGAAATCGAGCAGATCAGGTACAACGGCTTCAGCGCCTTCCGATTCCAGCAGTTCTACCACATGGTTGTTTGCTGCCGGGGCAAATTTAACCAGGATCTCGCCGACAATGCCGACACGGGGCTTTTTCTCGTCTGTGATCGGGATACGGTCAAAGTCGTCAACTATTTCACGGCACATTTTGCGGAAGGTGAAGTAGTTCGGAAGCTTTTTCGTGGACAGGAAATTCTGGCACTTTTTATCCACTTCTGATGAACCGCGTTGACGGAGCCGGGCTCTTTTTTTCGTAGGGGCGCATATGATAAACACAGCGCATGAAAATATCGCCGAAGATTGCACCGAAGGCCGCACGGGTCAGAAGGTTTGCATCCAGTTTAAATCCGGGGTTTGTCTCAATGCCGCCCATGTTGATGGAAACGACCGGAATGTATTCCATACCGGCTTTTTCCAATGCACGGCGGATGAAACCGATGTAGTTGGTTGCACGGCAGCCGCCGCCGGTCTGGGTGATAACAACCGCAACCTTGTGCAGGTCATATTTACCGGAAAGCAGGGCATCCATGATCTGGCCGACAACACACAGGGACGGATAGCAGGCGTCGTTGTTGACGTATTTTAAGCCAATGTCAACGGAATGACGATTATCATTATCTAATACTTCGAAATTATAGCCGCAGGAGCGGAAAGCGGGTTCCAGCAGATCGAAATGGATCGGGGACATCTGCGGACAGAGGATCGTGTAGTCTTTGCGCATTTCTTCTGTAAAGATGACGCGGTTTAAGTTGGTCGGCATGATCTTGCGTTCCTGATGCTTCTTTTCGCGGACACGGATTGCAGAAAGCAGGGAGCGGACACGGATTCTTGCTGCACCGAGGTTGTTGACTTCGTCGATCTTTAAACAGGTATAAATCTTGCCGGAGCCGGAGAGAATGTCGTTGACCTGATCGGTGGTGACAGCGTCCAGACCGCAGCCAAAGGAGTTGAGCTGGATCAGATCCAGATCGTCTCGGGTGCGGACATAGGCTGCCGCCGCATACAGGCGGGAGTGATACATCCACTGGTCGGAAACGATCAGCGGACGGTCCGGGTGACCGAGGTGAGAAACGGAATCCTCCGTCAGGACAGCCAGCCCGTAGGAAGTAATCAGTTCCGGGATACCGTGGTTGATTTCAGGATCGACATGGTAGGGACGGCCTGCCAGCACGATGCCGCGTTTGTGGTTTGCCTCCATCCACGCCAGGACCTCTTCGCCTTTTTTTGCGCATATCGTCCCGGGCAGCTGTCATTTCATCCCAGCCTGCGGGGCTGCGGCAGTGACCTCTGCTGCAGGAATGTCAGAAAACTCCTTGATCAGCGCCTCGGTAGCGACTTCAAGGGAAGAAAACGCCATGAAGGGATTTCTAAATTTCACTTCCCCGCGGCCAATTTCCTCCACATTGTTCTTGATATTTTCCGAATAGGAGGTAACGATCGGGCAGTTGTAGTGGTTGTTGGCATCCGGGGTCTCGTTTCTTTCATAGAACAGCGCCGGGTAGAAGATAAAAGGAACGCCCTGTTTAATGAGCCAGGTCACATGACCGTGGGCAAGCTTTGCCGGGTAACATTCGGATTCGCTGGGAATGGATTCGATGCCCAGTGAATAAATGTTGTGGTTGGAAGCGGGGGACAGGATGACCTGATAGCCCAGTTTTGTAAAAAATGTAAACCAGAACGGATAGTTTTCATACATATTTAAAACGCGCGGGATGCCGACCGGTCCTCTGGGCGCCTGGTCAGCGGTCAGAGGTTCGTAGGAAAACAGCCGTTTTAATTTGTAGTCGAATAAGTTCGGTACCTGGTTCGGGTTTTTCTGCTTGCCAAGGCCACGCTCGCAGCGGTTGCCGGAGATATACTGACGGCCGCCGGAGAAACGGTTGATTGTCAGACGACAGTTGTTGGTGCAGCCTTTACATTTTGCCATGCTGGTATCGAATTCCAGGGAATTGATCGCGTCAATCGAAAGCATGGAGGTCTGATAGCCGTCCGTGTAATGCTCGCGAGCTATTAAAGCTGCGCCGAATGCGCCCATGATGCCGGCGATGTCGGGACGGATCGCCTCACAGCCTGCGATCTTTTCGAAGCTGCGCAGTACGGCATCGTTATAGAAGGTACCGCCCTGAACGACGATCTGACTGCCCAGCTCGGAAGCATCGGACACCTTGATGACTTTAAATAACGCGTTTTTGATAACGGAATAAGCCAGTCCGGCTGAAATATCGGCGACGGATGCGCCCTCCTTCTGCGCCTGTTTTACCTTGGAATTCATAAATACGGTACAGCGGGTACCAAGATCGATCGGGTGTTTTGCAAACAGCGCAGCCTTGGCGAAGTCCTGAACGCTGTAGTTTAAGGATTTTGCAAACGTCTCGATAAAGGAACCGCAGCCGGAGGAACATGCCTCGTTCAGCTGTACGCTGTCTACGGTCCGATTACGGATCTTGATGCACTTCATATCCTGTCCGCCGATATCGACGATACAGTCTACCTTCGGATCAAAGAAAGCAGCAGCGTAATAATGCGCAACCGTCTCAACCTCACCGTCATCCAGCAAGAATGCGGCTTTCATCAGGGCTTCACCGTAGCCGGTAGAACAGGAACGGACGATTTTTGCACCGGCGGGCAGCTTTTTATAGATATCCTGGATCGCACCGATGGCGGTCTTTAACGGACTGCCGTTGTTGTTGGAATAAAAAGAGTACAGCAAAGAGCCGTCCTCTCCGACGAGGGCCGCTTTTGTCGTTGTGGAACCTGCATCGATACCCAGATAGCAGTTACCGGTATAGGTTTCGAGCGGCGCGGTTTTGACGCAGTGGCTGTCATGACGTTTACAGAGGGCGTCATATTCTTCCTGGGAGGCAAACAACGGCTCCATACGTTCTACTTCAAATTCCATCTTGATGCCGGAGGAAAGCTTGTTGACCATTTCCTCCATCGTGTAAAAGACGTCCTCCTTTGCATTTAAGGCGGAACCAATGGCGGCGAAAAGGTGGGAATTGGCCGTGTCGATGATGTGTTCGTCATCCAGGTTCAGCGTGCGGATGAAGGCTTTTTTTCAGTTCGGATAAAAAGTGCAGCGGACCGCCGAGAAATGCGACATGTCCGCGGATCGGCTTACCGCAGGCAAGACCGGAAATGGTCTGGTTGACAACTGCCTGGAAAATGGAAGCGGAAAGGTCTTCTTTGGTCGCGCCGTCATTGATTAACGGCTGGATATCAGATTTTGCAAATACGCCGCAGCGCGCCGCGATGGTATAAAGGGAGCGGTAGCTTTTTGCATATTCATTCAGTCCGGCTGCGTCTGTCTGCAGCAGCGAGGCCATCTGGTCGATGAAGGAACCGGTACCGCCGGCACAGATGCCGTTCATACGCTGCTCAACATTTCCGTTTTCGAAATAAATAATCTTGGCGTCCTCTCCGCCAAGTTCGATGGCAACATCTGTTTTGGGTGCCAGCTCCTGCAGGGACGTCGATACAGCGATAACCTCCTGCACAAAAGGAACCTGCAGATAGTTTGCAAGGGTCAGCCCGCCGGAGCCGGTGATCATCGGATGCAGGGTGATATTGCCGAGTTTTGTATAGGCATCTTTCAGAAGGTCAGAAAAAGAGTCTCCTGTATGTTTGCAAAATGCCGTTTATAATCGGAGAACAGAATCTGGTGATTTTCGTCCAGAATGGCGATTTTAACTGTGGTGGAACCGATGTCGATTCCGAGGGTATATTGCATTTGATTCATAAGCGATTGTCACTTTCTTCCTATTAAATGTGTGATAGTTCTTCTATTTTGAGTCTGAATCATTATACGACAGGATTTTTCAGGTTTCAATCGGTGATTTGCTAAAAATTTGCTAAAATTTGTATAAAGTGGGAAATTTTTGATTTCTTAAAGAATTATAAAACGATAAAATAAAAAGCACATCGTTGCCTTTTTTTGTTGGAATGATATCATAAACACAGTCTTTCATAAATTTTTATGGAAAACCCGAAACGGCGGCGCGCAAAAATGCGTCTGCTATTATAGAAGGAAAGGAACATTATCCTATGAATCAACATAATGGACTGAGACGGAAGCTGGAAAAATATGCCATTCCGAATCTTACGCTTTATCTGATTATCTGTTACGGAATCGGTTACCTGATGCAGTATCTGGTGCCCGCAGGGTATCAGTATCTGATGCTCGACCCGTTCCTCGTGTTAAAAGGACAGGTCTGGAGACTGGTCACCTGGATCCTGATTCCGCCGGATAGCTCGAATATTTTCTTTGTGCTGATCACGCTGTATCTGTATTATTCGCTGGGCGGTCTGTTGGAGCGCATCTGGGGAACATACAAATATAATGTATATCTGTTCTCCGGTCTGTTGTTTACGATCCTCGGCGCCTTCGTCCTGTGCGGTTACAGCGTGCTGATGGGTGCGCAGCCGACGATGTATACAGGATTGTACCTGTTAAACAACGGTAGTGCAGTATATTTTGGACAGTTTTCCACCTATTATATCAACATGTCCATTTTCCTGGCATGTGCGGCCAGCATCCCGGACGCAGGTGCTGCTGATGTTTATTTTTCCGATCAAGGTCAAATGGCTCGGTATCGTTTACGGCATCATTTTGCTGGTAAACTGCATTCAGGGTGGTATCGCAACCTGGATTGTGGTGATTTTCTCGCTGTTGAACTTCCTGGTATTTTTCCTGCGCTCGAAAGGAAAGATGCATCTGTCAGTGGGGCAGATCAAGCGGCAGCAGGAATTTCATCAGAAGATGCGGTCGGCAGGGCAGACGAAAGGGATTACGCGACACAAATGCGCGATCTGCGGCAGAACGGAGCTGGACGGAGACGATCTGGAATTCCGTTTCTGCTCCAAGTGTAACGGCAACTACGAATATTGTCAGTATCATCTGTTTACGCACGAGCATGTAAAGTAAGGCGTGCAGGCTTTGCAGCGAAACGGCGGTATCCGTTGGCGCTGTCCGGGCAGGCATGAGAAATTATAAAATTTGTGAGGAAAATTATGAGGGAAGAACAAATTTTTGCAAAAACACTGGAAGAGCTTTCAGCGCTTGCAAAGGAGCAGGGAAATATGCTTTCGGAGGAACAGGTTACAGAGGCCTTTGACAAGGCAAAGCTGAATCTGGGAGAGCCGCAGCTGGAGATGATTTTTGCCTATCTCAAAAATAAAAAGATCGGCATCGGCCAGCCAGCAGATCCCTTTGACTATATGACACGGGAAGAAATCGACTATCTGGAAGAATATTTAAAGGCAGTGCAGGCTGGTGCGGATGTGACGGATGGTGTGAAAGAAGCGGTCCTTTTATCCGCTATGGCGGGCGATGCGGACGCAAAGCACCGGATGATCGAAATCTTTCTGCCGCAGGTGGCGGAGATCGCAAAGCTCTACGCCGGACAGGGCGTTTTTCTGGAAGACCTGATCGGAGAAGGCAATGTGGCGCTGACGATGGCGGCAGAGATGCTGGACTGTGCGCAGAATGCCAAAGAAGCTGAGGGCACGATCGCCAGCATGATCATGGAGGCGATGGAAAATTATATTTCTGAAAATGCTTCCGAAAAAAAGACAGGCGAAATGCTTGCTGAAAATGCCAATGATATTCTGGAAAAAGCGGAGGAACTGTCAAAGGAGCTCGGCCGCAAGGTGACGGTGGAAGAGCTGTCCGAAGAAACCGGAATTTCGGAAGAAAAATTCGGGACGCAGCCAGAATCACCGCAGATCATATTGAATTTCTGGAACCGGAGGGCTGACGCATGGATATGCCGCAAAATCAGGATTTTAAGTATGTCCTGCAGGATTTTGGAAATATTTATATCGGTGCCCGTTATTCCTATGAGGAAATGTTAAAAAGTGAGGAGATTCCTTATAAATGGAAAGCGATCATCCGACATTATCTGTTGAAGGAGACTTCGCCGGAGACGACGATGGAAAATCATATCTTTTTTATGAAAGAGGATGATTTTTCTTATGAGACGTTTTCAGGAGCTGAAGGCATCGTTTAAGATGAGCGTATGGATAGAGGCGGACGGGAAAAGGCATAAGCATGGGCATTACGAAAGCCGGGAATACAAAATTTCCGAAATCGTACAGAGTGAAGAGCTTCACAGAAAGATGGACACGATTATCGTGGAAGAGCTTCATCTGACCAAGCTGGCGCTGATGATGTTTTCCGTGTAAAAATGCGGAGGAGCCGATGGCTGGTACACGGGTACGTGCTGGATGGCAGAAAACCCGAGATGCATGCACGAAAACCTGGTTCGCCGCGCAAAAAACAGGATACAGGAGAGGGAGAAGATTGAAAAATAAAATTTTTCAATCGCGAGATTTGTGTCTGCGCGCACTTGACACAAACTCGATATGCGCAAAAAACGTGCGCAGAAATGAGCGGAGAAAATGAGAATAGAAGATCTGGCAGCTTATGAGATCATCAGCCGACAGAAGATCCATGATTTAAGATCGGAAGGATATCTGCTGCGCCACAAAAAGAGCGGTGCGCGGATCGCACTGTTATCCAATGAGGATGAAAACAAAGTATTTTATATCGGATTTAAGACGCCTCCGGCGGACAGCACAGGTGTTGCGCATATTCTGGAGCATTCCGTTCTGGAAGGCTCGAAGGAATTTCCGGTCAAAGACCCTTTTATTGAGCTTGTAAAGGGATCTATGAATACGTTTTTAAATGCCATGACCTATCCGGACAAGACGATGTATCCGGTTGCAAGCTGCAACGACAAGGATTTTGCAAACCTGATGCATGTTTATATGGATGCAGTATTTTATCCGGATATTTATAAGCAGCCCAACATCTTTTTATCAGGAGGGCTGGCATTATGAAATGGAAAACACCTCCGATGAACTGAAATTAAACGGCGTCGTATATAATGAGATGAAGGGTGCGTTCTCTTCTCCGGACGACGTTCTGGATCGGGAGATCGTGCGGAATCTGTTCCCTGATACGGTTTATGCGAACGAATCCGGCGGCGACCCGGATGTGATTCCGAACCTGACCTATGAACAGTTCCTGGATTTCCATCGTAAATATTATCATCCGGTCAACAGCTATATCTATCTGTATGGCAACATGGATATGGTCGAGCGCCTCAACTGGATGGATGAGCATTATCTGTCCCATTTTGAGAAAATTGACGTGGAGGCAAACATCAGTCTGCAGGAGCCTTTTGCTGCACCCAGGGAAGCTGTAAAGCCCTACTCGATCACCGAGAGCGAGCCGCTGGAGCACAATACCTACCTGACCTGCAGTATGACTGCCGGGGACGTTTTAAACCGGGAAGAATACATTGCCTTTCAGATTCTGGACTACGCGCTTTGTTCCTCCCAGGGTGCGCCCTTAAAGCAGGCACTTTTGGATGCAGGCATCGGCGAAGACATCTACAGTGATTATGACAATGGAACGAGACAGCCATATTTCTCCATCGTCGCTAAGAATGCGGATGCTTCCCGGAAAGAAGAATTTTTAAGGATCATCGACGAGACACTGGAAAAGCTTGTTGCAGAGGGACTGGATCAAAAGCGTTTGCAGGCCGGCCTGAATTATTACGAATTTAAGTATCGGGAAGCGGATTATGGTATTTTCCCTCAAGGGGTTGATGTATGGTCTGCAGGTAATGGACAGCTGGCTTTACGATGAAACCAGGCCGTTTATCCATATCGAAGCGGGCGATACTTACCGCAGCCTGAGAGAAAAGGTGGAGACCGGATATTTTGAACAGCTGATTGAAAAGCATCTGCTGCACAATCCGCACAGAAGCGTGCTGCTGCTCGTACCCGAAAGAGGGCTGACCGAAAAAAGGATCAGGAGTTGGCAGATCGCCTGCAGGCTTACAAAGGAAACGCTGACTGCAGAAGAAATCGAAAAAATTGTGGAAAAGACAGCTGCGCTGAAAGCGTTTCAGGAAGAACCCGACCGCCCGGAGGATCTGGCGAAGATTCCGCTGCTGGAAAGAAGCGATATTCGTCGGGAGATCGAGCCGATCATTGTGGAAGAACGTAAAATCGAAGACACAAAACTGATTTACCATAAAATCGAAACCAACGGCGTCAGTTATTTTCGCCTGCTGTTCGATATCAGTGAGGTTCCGGCAGAGCTGTTTGCCTATGTCGGCATTTTGAAGGCGGCGATCGGCCTGGTGGATACGCAGAATTATTCCTATCAGGAGCTGTTTACGCAGACAGACCTTTTGACCGGAGGAATCGTGCCGGTTACGAATATTTATCCGAATATCACAAATCCGTCCGAACGCAAAATTACGTTTGAAATCAAAGGAAAAGCGTTCCATGCGCATTTAAAGGACGCGATGGAGCTGACAGCAGAGATGCTGGTACGTTCCAATTATACGGATACGAAGCGCCTGTACGAGATTCTGACAGAGTTGAAATCGAGACTGCAGTCCTCCATGATTTCCGCAGGACATACGATTGCGGCGGGCAGGGCAATGTCCTATACGTCCGAGACGGTAGCAATTCAGGAAATTTTAAGCGGCATGGACTTTTATCGGCTGGTGGATAGGCTCTGCACAAACTGGGACGAAGAAAAAGAGAAGCTTCCGGAGATTTTGAAACGGCTGAGCGAGTGCATGTTCCGTCCGGAAAACCTGATGTTTGATTTTACCGCAGAAGAGGAAGAACAGGAAAAGCTGTTTGAAGCAGAAGCCAAAGCACTGAAAAAAGATTTGTTTACCTGCCCGGTGGACAGAGAGCCGGTGCATGCTGCGGTTTCGAAGAAAAATGAGGGCTTTTTATCAGCTTCTCAGGTACAGTATGTGTGCCGCGCCGGAAATTATAAAAAGAACGGGTTAGAATATACCGGAGTGCTGCGGATGCTGCGCGGTATTTTAAATACGGATTATCTCTGGAACACAGTCCGCGTCAAGGGCGGCGCTTACGGCTGCATGTGCAGCTTCGGAAAGAGCGGAGATGCCTATATCGCTTCTTACCGCGATCCGAATCTTGGCAAGACGATCGAAGCCTATGAGGGAATCGTGGAGTATGTAGCGCATTTCGCAGGGGATGAGCGCTCGATGACTCAAGCGGTCATCGGTACGGTCAGTGAAATGGATGCACCGATGAACCCGGCTGCAAAGGCGCTGCGCGCGCTGAGCATTTATCTGACCGGACAGACCGCAGAGCAGCTGCAGAAGGAGCGGGATCAGGTTCTGGATGCGACGGCGGAGGATATCCGGGCGCTTGCCGGTCACATGAAGGCATTTCTGGAAGACGACTGCCTGTGTGTTGTCGGAAATACGAAGAAGATCGAAGAGGAAAAAGAACGCTTCGGGACACTGGAACAGCTGCTTTGAAGCACGCGGCTGCCCGGACAAAAGTTCGGTGCAGCCGATGGAGCATATACACAATGGGAAGCTTAGAAGGGAGGGATTTTCATGTTGAAAAAGAAAATGACGAAGGTACTGACGGGTGTTTTTAGCCATATCCATGCTGTCGGGCTGCGGCTCGGCGAGCAAAATGGCGATGGAATCCGCCTATGATACGACTGCGTCAAACTACAGTGCTGCGGGCGGTGTATATTATGACAGCGGCGACTATGAGTATGCCGAGGAAGTATCGGAAGAAAACGGCTCGTCCCAGGCGGAAACCGTAGAAAAGGGAGAGACGACCGGGCGCAAGCTGATCCGAAATGTGGATATGGACGTAGAGACGGAAAGCTTTGACGCGCTCCTTGCGTCTGCACAGTCTCAGGCGGAGGAGCTTGGAGGCTACATAGAAAGCAGCAGCATTTCCAATAGCAGTTATGCCAGTTCAACGTCTGCTGCCAGAAGCGCACGTCTGACGGCAAGAATTCCTTCGGAGAAGCTCGACGGCTATCTGGCGGGAATTTCCAAGCAGTCCAATGTGACGAGAAAATCTGAATCCACAGAGGATGTGACGCTGCAGTATGTGGATCTGCAGAGCCACAAAAAGGCACTTTTGGCAGAACAGGAAAGCCTCCTTTCCATGATGGAGCAGGCAGAATCCATCGAGGATATCATTGCGATCAACGAGCAGCTGACCGATGTACGCTATCAGATCGAAAGCATGGAATCCCAGCTTCGTACCTATGACAATCAGGTGGATTACAGCACGGTCAACCTCTATATCGACGAGGTGGAGCGCTACACGCCAGGAGCGGCAAAGAGCGCGGGTGCGCGGATTGCAGAGGGCTTTTCTGCAAATATTTACAGGGTTGGAAGCTTTTTCAAAAATTTCGCAATTGAATTTATTATTCTCTTGCCGATCCTGATTGCGATTGCAATCGTACTCGGAATTGCGATTCTGATTGTACGGATAATTATCAAGATAAGTGAAAAGCATCAGGCGGGAAAAAAGACATCGGCAAAAACAGAAATCAAAACCGGGGACAGATACAGACAAAAACCGGGAAAGGAACAGATACATGGCGCAGAACAAACAGAAAAAAGCGGGCTTTGCAACGCTGGTAGGACGCCCGAACGTGGGCAAGTCCACACTGATGAATCATCTGATCGGACAGAAAATCGCGATCACATCCAATAAACCCCAGACGACAAGAAACCGGATTCAGACCGTCTATACGGGACCGAAGGGACAGATCGTATTTTTGGACACTCCCGGTATCCATAAGGCGAAAAACAAGCTCGGCAACTACATGGTAAAGGTGGCGGAAAGCACGTTTTCTGACGTGGACGTCATTCTCTGGCTGGTAGAGCCGACGACCTATATCGGCGCCGGGGAACGGCATATCCTGGAGCAGTTAAAGCGCAGCAGGCTGCCGGTTATCCTCGTGATCAATAAGATCGACACCGTTCCTAAAACAGCTGTTTTGGATGCAATGGAAACCTACCGCAAAGAGATGGATTTTGCAGAAATCGTCCCGGTATCGGCACTTCGCAGCAACAATACCGATACGCTGTTGGACTGCATTTTCAAATATCTTCCCTATGGAGAGCCATTCTACGATGAAGATACGATCACAGACCAGCCGCAGCGTCAGATCGTTGCAGAGATGATCCGGGAAAAAGGCGCTGCGCTGTCTGGAAGAGGAAATTCCCCACGGTATCGCAGTGGCGGTCGAACGGATGGAATTTAAGGAGCATATCGTCAATATCGATGCGACGATCATCTGCGAGCGGGATTCCCACAAGGGAATTATTATCGGCAAGCAGGGCAGCATGCTCAAAAAGATCGGTTCTCAGGCGCGCCGGGATATCGAGGATATGCTGGAATGCCAGGTCAATCTGCAGCTCTGGGTCAAGGTCAAGAAGGACTGGAGAGACAGCGATTTCCTCTTAAAAAACTTCGGTTACAACCCTGCGGATACCAGGCCGGACAGATAGAATGCTCTTTTTTCTGAGGGAATAAAAAAGTTCAAACCGCTTATCCTATGAGGGACGTAAAAGCTGTCGGAGATGGCAGATTGGATACATGGGAGGCGGTAAGGATGAATGAAAGAAGTTACTGGGATCAGTTTTTAAAAACCGGGCGTGTGGAGGATTATCTGCAGTACCGGAATCAGATACAGGAAAGAAATGCGCTCCGGAACCGGGCGAAGTTACACGAGAGCAGCTCGTTTACTTCGTCCTTCCGTGCAAAGGCGCAGGGACAGGATGGGGAACAACATGCAGGATCGGATCAAAGTGCTCGGGATCGTTCTGAAGGCAGAACCGATCGGGGAGTATGACAGGAGAGTCGTGATCCTGACTCGGGAAAAGGGAAAAATATCCGCTTTTGCAAGGGGGAGCCAGAAAGCCGACAAGCGCTTTTCTGGCTCCTACCAGTCCGTTTACCTTCGGGACGTTCGAGCTGTATGCAGGGCGAAATTCCTACAGCGTCTGTGATATTTCAGCGGACTGCTATTTTGAAGAGCTGCGGCAGGATTTTGAGGGCGCCTATTACGGAATGTATTTCCTGGAGCTGGCGGATTATTGCACGCGGGAAAATAACGACGAGCGCGAGGTGTTAAAGCTTTTATATCAGTCCCTGCGGGCGCTGACGGTAAAAAGCATCCCGCGCAGGCTTGTGCGATGCATTTACGAAATCCGGCTGATTGTGGCAAACGGGGAATTTCCGGGGCTGCCGCAGGGCAATTTTTCGAAAACGGCGCTGTATGCAGTCGAATTTATCGCAGGGACGCCCGTGGAAAAGCTTTACACATTTACCTTAAAAGAAGGAGTGCTTGCAGAGCTTGTGCAGATTGCAGAAAAAATACCGGAGGGATTTTCTTCCGGGTGAATTTCATACCCTGGAGATCCTGGAAACGTTATAAAATGACTTTGTAAAGTTATGGGTTGAAAAAGAAAGGGCGGTCGGCTATAATAGTTAAGATCATAGCATCGGCAGATAAAGAGCGGATGCAGATGAGAGGGAGCAGATAAATGACGCAAAAATGGATCATGCGCGCACTGTGTATCCTGTGTCTGGCAGCGATGCTGACGGGATGCGGCAGGGGAGCCGGAAGTAACCGAGACCACGATTGAAGTCAAAAAAAATGGTCAGGTGGTTCACACGATTATAGAAGATTTTTCCGAAAGCTATTATAATCTGGATGAGCTGGAAAGTACGATTCAGCAGGCATGCGATACTTATAATGCTTCGGCTGGAAAAGAAGCGGTTGTGCTGAAAGCGGTAAAAGAAAATGACGATCATACGGTAACGGTCGTGATGCAGTATGCGGACGCTTCTGCTTATTCTGCTTTCAACAAACTGGCATTGTTTGTTGGAACCGTAAAAGATGCGTTTAATGCAGGCTATGATCTGAATGTCACGCTTTCTTCCCTGAAGGGAGACGGAGAGCAGATCGGCAAGGAAGACCTCCTCAAAATGGGAGAAAAGCACATTGCAGTTGTGCGGGAAGCGGTTAATGTCAGAGTATGGGATAAGGTCCGGTACGGTTCGGAGGATGTCGAGGCGACAGCGAATGCCAAAACAGTATCCGTAACCGACGCAGATATGCTGACCTATATTCTGTTTGATTAAAATCTGTGCAGTCAAAGGAGAAAAACGATGGAAAAGACAATGGACAAAATTGTATCGCTGGCAAAAGCAAGAGGTTTTGTATATCCCGGTTCCGAAATTTACGGCGGACTTGCAAATACATGGGATTACGGTAACCTCGGCGTAGAGCTGAAAAACAACGTAAAGCGCGCATGGTGGAAAAAATTTATCCAGGAGAACCCTTACAACGTAGGTGTCGACTGTGCCATTCTGATGAATCCCCAGACATGGGTGGCCAGCGGCCATCTGGGCGGCTTTTCTGATCCTCTTATGGACTGTAAGGAATGCCACGAGCGTTTCCGTGCAGATAAGATCATCGAAGATTATGCACAGGAGCACAATATTGATCTGGGAGGATCTGTAGACGGCTGGAGCCAGGAACAGATGATGCAATTCATCGAAGATAATCAGGTTCCCTGCCCGACCTGCGGCAAACACAATTTTACTGAAATCCGTCAGTTTAACCTGATGTTCAAAACCTTCCAGGGTGTAACAGAGGATGCTAAAAATACGGTTTACCTGCGTCCGGAAACAGCCCAGGGTATTTTTGTTAACTTCAAGAATGTACAGCGTACTTCAAGAAAGAAAATTCCTTTCGGTATCGGACAGGTTGGCAAATCCTTCCGTAATGAAATCACACCCGGTAACTTTACCTTCCGTACCCGTGAGTTCGAGCAGATGGAGCTGGAATTTTTCTGTGAGCCGGATACCGACCTGGAATGGTTTGCTTATTGGAAGCAGTTCTGTATCGACTGGCTGCAGACTCTGGGAATTAAAGCGGATGAAATGCGTGTCAGAGATCATGAAAAAGAAGAGCTTTCCTTCTACTCCAAGGCTACAACGGATATCGAATTTTTATTCCCCTTTGGCTGGGGCGAGCTGTGGGGCATCGCTGACCGTACCGATTACGACCTTTCCCGCCATGCAGAGGTTTCCGGTCAGGATCTGTCTTACTTTGACGATTCCAAGAATGAAAAATATATCCCTTATGTTGTTGAGCCGTCTCTGGGTGCAGACCGTGTCGTTCTGGCATTTTTTATGCGCTGCTTATGACGAAGAAGAACTGGAAGGCGGAGATATCCGTACTGTCCTTCATTTCCATCCGGCTCTGGCACCGGTTAAAATCGGCATCCTGCCGCTGTCCAAGAAGCTCAACGAGGGCGCAGAGAAGATCTATACCCAGCTGTGCAAGAAGTACAACTGCGAATTTGACGACAGAGGCAATATCGGTAAGAGATATCGCCGTCAGGATGAAATCGGTACGCCGTTCTGCGTTACCTACGATTTCGAATCCGAGACAGACGGCTGCGTAACCGTTCGCTTCCGTGATTCTATGGAGCAGGAGCGGGTTGCGATCGCTGATCTGGACGCATACTTTGCAGAAAAGCTGGATTTCTAAGAAATTTTAAGCTGGCTGTGTATAGTCGAGTACACGCTTTGTGGGTACTTAATTCTGTGAATTAGAAAGATCCGTCTTTTCCGTGTGGATTCCACATGGAGAAGGCGGATTTTTTTGCAAATGGCGCGGGTGAATTGTATTGCGCGTGAACGGCTCCTTTGGCAACATTTTGCTGTTTGTGAAAGATTTTGTTTGTTCTGCGACAAAATTTGGCAGGAAAAAACTAAAAACTGCACAAATAAAAACGAATATATTGTTTGACTTTACATATTTTAATGTGTTAGATAAATGACTGTAAATACAGACCAAAGGGGACCATTACAATGGCGAAATGGGTGTATTTATTCAGGGAGGGAAATGCGGATATGCGCAACCTCCTGGGCGGAAAAGGTGCGAACCTTGCAGAGATGACGAATCTCGGGCTGCCGATTCCACCCGGCTTTACCGTGACGACAGAGGCCTGCACAGACTACTATAACCATGGCAGGTCAATTTCTGAAGAAATTCAGATACAGATTTTTGATGCACTGGCACTTTTGGAGGAAAAGCTCGGCAAGAAGTTCGGAGATACCGAGAAGCCGCTGCTTGTGTCGGTACGAAGCGGAGCGAGAGCTTCGATGCCCGGTATGATGGATACGATCCTGAATCTGGGCTTGACCGATATTTCGGTCGAAGGCTTTGCCAAACGGACAGGCAATCCGAGATTTGCCTACGATTCTTACAGACGCTTTATTCAGATGTTCTCAGATGTTGTCATGGAAGTTCCCAAATCGTTATTTGAACGGGTCATTGATGAAATAAAAGAAGATCGGAAAGTTCACTTTGATACGGAGCTGACGGCGGAGGATCTAAAAGAGGTGATCCGGCGTTTTAAAGAGATCTATAAGGAAAAAATGGGCGAAGAATTTCCGCAGGAGCCGCGGGTTCAGCTGATGGAAGCGGTAAAGGCGGTATTCCGTTCGTGGGATAATGAAAGAGCTATCGTATACAGAAGAATGAATGACATTCCGGGGGACTGGGGAACTGCAGTCAATGTACAGTCGATGGTATTCGGAAATATGGGCAATACCTCCGGTACAGGCGTTGCCTTTACGAGAAACCCCTCCACCGGAGCAAAGGGCATTTATGGCGAATATCTGATTAACGCACAGGGTGAGGACGTTGTTGCAGGAATCCGTACACCGCAGCCCATTACCCGATTGGAAGAAGACCTGCCGGAATGCTATGAGGAATTTTTGAAAATTGCAAACCGTCTGGAAGAGCATTACCGCGATATGCAGGATATGGAATTTACCATCGAGGACGGAAAGCTGTATTTCTTACAGACCAGAAATGGTAAGCGCACGGCGCAGGCGGCTCTGCAGATCGCATGCGACCTTGTGGATGAAGGTATGATCACGCCCCAGGAAGCTGTCAGCAGAATTGAAGCAAAATCTCTGGATCAGCTGCTGCATCCCGCTTTCGATCCGGATGCACTGAAAAAGGGAACCGTGATGGGACAGGCTCTTCCGGCATCTCCTGGCGCAGCTGCCGGTAAGATCTATTTTACTGCAGAGGAAGCAAAAGAAGCCCATGAGACTGGTGAGCGTGTCATTTTAGTACGTCTGGAAACTTCTCCGGAGGATATCGAGGGGATGCATGCTGCAGAAGGTATCCTTACCGTACGCGGCGGTATGACATCCCATGCTGCAGTTGTGGCAAGAGGCATGGGAACCGCATGTATTTCCGGCTGCGGAGATATTGTGATCGATGAAAAGAAAAAGCAGTTTACATTAGGCGGCAAGACCTATTTTGAGGGGGATTATATTTCCCTGGATGGCTCAACCGGTAAAATTTACGACGGCGATATTCAGACACAGGAGGCTTCGATCAGCGGCAACTTCGGCAGAATTATGAGCTGGGCGGATTCCTTCCGTAAATTGAGGGTTCGCACGAATGCGGATACGCCTGCAGATGCGGCAAATGCGGTACATCTTGGTGCAGAAGGGATTGGACTTTGCAGAACAGAGCACATGTTTTTTTTTGAACCGGAGCGAATTCCGAAGATCCGTAAAATGATCCTTTCCAAAACCGTGGAAGAGCGCGAAAAGGCGCTGGAAGAGCTAATTCCGTTCCAGAAGGGGCGATTTCAAGGCGCTTTATGAAGTAATGGAGGGGAAACCTGTTACGATTCGTTTCCTGGATCCGCCGCTGCATGAGTTTGTTCCGACAGACGAAAAAGGATATCGAAGCACTGGCAAAGGATATGAATCTTTCTGTTGAGGAAGTAAAGAGCACCTGCAGTGAGTTGCATGAGTTCAACCCGATGATGGGTCACAGAGGCTGTCGGCTGTCCGTTACATATCCGGAAATTGCAAGAATGCAGACAAGAGCGGTGATCGAAGCGGCGATTGAAGTAAGTAAAGAAAAGGGCTTTGAGATCGTTCCGGAGATCATGGTTCCGTTGGTTGGCGATAAAAAAGGAGCTGAAATTTGTCAAGGACGTAATCGTGGAAACTGCTGAAAAGGTTAAGGCAGAAAAAATTCGAATTTGGTTTATCATATTGGAACGATGATCGAAATTCCAAGAGCAGCACTTCTGGCAAACGAAATTGCAGAAGAAGCCGAATTTTTCTCCTTTGGTACCAATGATCTGACTCAGATGACCTTTGGCTTCTCCCGTGACGACGCAGGAAAATTCCTGGTAGATTATTACAAGAGTAAGATCTATGAATCTGATCCCTTTGCAAAGCTTGACCAAAACGGCGTAGGACAGCTGATCGAAATGGCAGTCACAAAAGGTCGTTCCCAGCGTCCGAACTTAAAGATCGGTATCTGTGGTGAGCATGGCGGCGATCCCTCTTCTGTTGCATTCTGCCATAAGGTTGGAATGGATTATGTATCCTGTTCTCCGTTCCGTGTACCGATCGCGAGATTGGCTGCTGCACAGGCTGCAATTGCGGACAAGAGGAATTAGGCAACAATATATTTATTTCTGCAGCTTAACGGTAACGAGAGCAGATGTGCAGGCATTTATGGCTGAACGTACAGAGTATACAAAAGCGAACAGATTTAAAGATATTGAAGTAAAAGTCTATATATAAAGTTCTGCAAGGGGCTGTAAAATAAGTCCCTAATATAAGAAACGCCAATTCCGGCAAATGTCGGTTTTGGCGTTTCTTTGTATTAACTTTTCTATTTCTAAGCAAGTCTGCATCTTTGGGTATAAAAAATGGTGCATTTAATAAAGCTCGGCTAATCACGCCCGCTTAAGTTTTATGCAACTTTCGTCTGTCGTTGCTTTTTGTTGTGATATTTATAAAGATTGAATCCACATGAAATCAGTGTAAGCTCGAGAATTACATTTTTCTCGCCTCTTCGCAATAATCTTTTTATACGCTTTATCCCACTTTAATACACCAAAAAGTTCCCTCCGATTGAATACTTCGGTTCATTCTCAAGAGAGCACCATGTATGGATTCAAGATTTTGCAGCACTTCCTGATGGATAGCAGTTAATTCCTGATTCATTCGGATCGTTCGGTTTTTGTGTGCTCTCGGACAACATTCTTGTTTATGCTGACACCTTTCACAAGATTCACATTCGTATAATTCTTCCGTTCTTCCATATTTATTATATTTCACATGCTGTGTTCTCTTGAAGAGGAATTTTCGACTGTTTGGGCATAAGAGATTTCCATCTGCATCTTTTGCAAAGTTTACAGCACGATACGGATTCTCATGATACTTTTTGTCCGTCGTTTCTTTTTTGTACATGGTAAATTTCATGTATTTTTCCATGCCGTGTTCTTCACAATAAAGATAATTATTGTAAGAACCGTATCCGGCATCAGCAACCGGATATTTCGGATAGTGACCATATGTGCGATTGAATTTTTTCCATCAAAGGCACAAAGCATTCCATATCGGATGCTATGGTTTTACGTCGATTACAGCTATGTATTCATCACAGATGGCTGCCTGTAGGTTGTATGCCGGAAGTAGCTGATCGTTTCCCATGTAATCACGTTTTAAACGCATAAAAGTTGCATCATGATCTGTTTTCGAATAACTGTTTCTTTCTTCTCCACAGGTCTCGATTTGATATGCATAGGACTTTAAACGTTCCAGATATTCATGCAATTCTTCGTATTGTTTTTGTTGAATGCTTTTTTCTATGACCACGTCCGGAAACGAAAGAAGTTTCATCCAGTCCAGTTGTTTCTTTGTACATCGTAAGTAATTCAGAGACATAGTCAACCGCGTACGCTTCACGCTTTTCAAATTTTATTCCGAGATATCCAAGTACTTCCAGATTCATAGCATCAATCAAGAGTGAAATCTTGTCAAAGACTTTCTGCCGGTTTTTCACACACGATTTTTTCCATACCCAGGTATATCGATTGGCATTTGCCTCAATTTTTGTCCCGTCAATGTATGTATGCTGCAGATCCACGTGATCTTTGGCAAAAATATATGAATTAATGTCTTCAAATATCTGCTCGATAGAATCGGTTAGTTCGTTTCGGATTAAGTTTCCAAATGTAGCAAAAAGAAGGTGTTTTCATGCCATCAAGAAGATACATGTAACGAATGTCATTACGGCAGAGCTTTTCTATTTCTCGTAAGGAGCAGATGCCGTTTTCCATAAAGGCAAAAAGTATTACTTTAATGAGTTTTTGAGCATCACATCTTGGGCGACCTGTTTTATAGCCTTTCTCTACAAAATATCTGGATAGGTCAATGTGATCCATAACCTCACAAAAGTGTATACCGGATCGGAAATATCGATCAATTTTTTTCGATTTCTAATGGTAATTTCAGCTGACGCATAGTATAATAATTGGTTGTTATTTAGTAGCATAATTAATTATACGCAAAAAATCGCTCAGACCTCACGGTCTGGGCGATTTTTCTGTCAGGGGAGTTTTTTTACAATTTTGGGAATAAGCCCTTTTTATTTGGGTTTGTTCCCTTTTTTTATTCTAATATCTATAAGGAGGTTCACTAAAAAATCAGGATGTGTACCACAAGGCACTTTGCTATTGCCTTGGCATCAGTGTTGATACGAGAAGAAATATCAATAGCATCTATGATTTTAAGACGGATGTGTAAAAACTGAGTGCTTGCATGAAGGCTGGCAGACCAGTGGCAGTATGAAGGTGGTGCGAATGGCATTTAACCTGGCAACGGTACACCGAGTGTTATTTCAATAATTTTGTTTTTCCACTCAGTGAGGATGAAGTGGAAGCCTTGCAGTCAGAGGAAGCACGCAGAGCGGAAGAGATTGCTGAAAGAAAGAGAAAATCTTCTAAGAAATCTACGCAGAAAAGAAATCAGAAGCGTGCAGAGATCAAGGCAAAAGCATAAGCCGGAGATCAGGAAGCACAGAGCCAACTTGCAGAGCGTAAACAGTATCAGGTAAGAGCTACAGTAAAGAGTTACCGGAAAATGCGTGACGATGCATTAAGCGGAGATCCTATTGCAAAAGTAAGATATGAAAAAACACTGGCTATGAGACGTGAAGCGTATCATTTAAAGAAAAGTAAACAGACAGCCTGACAATATGCATATGATCACGATACATTAGTTGCAGAATTGATGAGAATAAGCGGGAGCGATGCAATTATTGTATTAGCCAAAGAGATATGGTATTGTATAGATAGTTTAACAAATCGTTGTTTGTGGAGGTGTTTGGATGTGTGGAATAGCAACTGATTTATAAAAAAATAAATCGGAGGTTTATATGGATTATTCAATAAGAGAATTAAGACAAAACGAGTCTAAGGTGCTAAATACCTTTTATATGAAGCAATTTTTTATTCCAGAAGGGACTCCTATACCACCAAAAGAGATTATAAATCAACCAGAATTACAGGTGTATGTTAAAGATTTTGGTAAGAATAAAGGAGACTTGTGTTTGGTTGCAGAAGCCAATAATGAAGTTGTTGGTGCAGTATGGGTTCGTATTATGAATGATTATGGGTACATTGATGAAGAAACACCATCACTTGCAATTTCACTTTTAAAAGAGTATAGAAACTATGGTATTGGAACTAATCTAATGGAGCAGATGTTAAAAAACTGAAAATGCAAGGATATAAGCAAGTGTCATTATCTGTTCAGAAGATGAATTATGCAGTACATATGTATCTGAAAGCAGGATTTGAAATTGTTGATGAGAATGACGAAGAGTATATAATGATTTGCAAATTGTAGGAATCTGTAATTTGAGTTTATGGTTTACAAATCGAAATATTGCTGCTATCAATATTTGAAAAATTGTGCTGATTTAACAGAAGTTTTTATAGGAGACACGAATGTGATAACAGAAATAATTTTTTTCGGATTATTATAGAACATTTTTATTATGTATATTATCTATTGGGGTTGTTTTTTTTTATGCGAAATGCAAGTATAAGAAAAAAAAGTACTTGCATTGGCAGGATACGAATTTATTGTATTTTTACTTTTTCTTTGGATATTTATTGTATGCATAATTTTTACTGAATTTGATTATGAATCAATAATAGCTATTGTGCAATGGGAATTAAAGTGGATACTTTATTTTACAATAAGTATAATATTGCAGTTTGCAATGTACTATTTTTTCTGGAAAAAAGTAAAATATTAAAGATAGTGACTTTACTATTTAGTCTTATTATTGTTATTGTCCCATTGCATGTATTTGATTTTACTTGAAATAACAAAATAAAAAATGAAATCCGACAAATGCAAACTATAAAACAAATAGAGCAAACATAATCAGTTTATTTATATGCGTAATATTGTACAGACTTATGTGTATTGTATGAAAGAACGATAAAATTCAAGTTTACAGAACTGAATCAAAAGAGCTCGAAGGAGCTCTTTTTCATCTTTTTTATAATAGTATCATTATGGTATAATAGAGACATTAAAATCGAAAGTTATAAAGGAGAAATAAAATGAGTACAAAAAAAAGCAATTAGCACATCGTTTGTTGCCATATTTATTTTAATAATCACACAGATTATTGCACAATCCATTGCAAGTTGTAGGAATCTGTAATTTGAGTTTATGGTTTACAAATCGAAATTTGGTGAACAGGTGAAACTTTGAATTTTCTTAACAGAGGAGGTTACAATGAAAAAGATATTAGTAACTGGTGGAACAACTTTTGTAAGTAAATATGTAGCAGAATATTTTGTGAATGCAGGTTATGAAGTTTATGTGCTTAACAGAAATACTAAGCCACAAGTTCAAGGAGTAAATTTAATTGAAGGTGATAGGCATAATTTAGGGGGAATACTAAAAAAACATTCTTTGATGTTGTTACTGATATAACTGCTTATAACGCTGCGGATATTGTTGATTTTGTTAAAGAACTAGGCTCCTTTGGACAGTACATAATGATTAGTTCAAGTGCTGTGTATCCAGAGTATGGAGTTCAACCATTTCTTGAGGAATCAGAGAAGTCCTTAAATAAATTTTGGGGGAGGTATGGAACAGATAAGTTAGAAGCCGAAAATGTCCTGCTTGAAAAAGTGAAGGATGCATATATACTAAGACCACCATATTTATATGGGCCTATGAATAATGTCTATAGAGAAGCTTTTGTATTTGACTGTGCTTTAGCGGATAGAAAATTTTATTTTTACCAAAAGATGGAAGTATGAAACTACAGTTCTTCCATGTTAAGGACTTATGTGGCTTAATGGAAGTAATCATTAAGAATAAACCGGACGAGCATATTTTAAATGTCGGAAATACAGAAGCAGTATCTATTAAAGAGTGGGTAACAAAATGCTATGAAAGTTTGGGAAAAACACCGACTTTCGTGAATGTCACTGAGGCAATAGAGCAGAGAAAGTATTTTAGCTTTTACAACTACGAGTACTATTTAGATGTAACTCGTCAAAGCAAAATATATCCGGAAACCATATCTTTAGAAGATGGAATAAAAGATGCTGCTAAATGGTATTTGGAACATAAGACAGATGTTAATAAGAAACCTTATTTTGAATATATTGATTCAAATCTGGTAGAAAGGTAAATTTCAGTAAGCCGGTGTATTTAACTGAGAGACGAATTTGAAGTTGTAAGGGTGATATAGTGGAATTAAAAAAAATTGGCAGTACAAGAGTTATATGTTTTGACGGAGTTGTTTGATTATAACAATGTTGAACAAATGATATCCGAATGTACGCATGATATTCAAAATGGGATTATTGATATTTTTGTTTTGTATGATAAAGATGTTTTAATTGGTGAACTTCACGTAATGTATGAAAGTGATGATGAAAATTATGCTATACGAGGCAGGCGGGCGTATCTGTTTGCGTTTAGAGTTCGTGAAGATTTTCAGAATAAAGGATACGGAACATATCTCTTAAAAACAGTTCTAGCTGTATTAAAAGAACATGGATATTGCGAATTTACTGTTGGAGTGGAAGATGATAATTTTCGAGCAATTCATATGTACCAAGCTTTGGGATTTGATGAAATTCTACTTAGAAAACAAGAAGAGTATCAGGGCGATGCTTATGAATATAATTTATACTTGAGGAGATAAACAAATTGTTTGTGGAGGTAAATAATGAGCGAAGTTTATTTTTCAAATAGTAATTTGCTAATCAGAAGCATGGAAGTCGATGATGCTAAAATAATATACGATACCTATTTGTCATATGGGTGGCATCCGTCTTTAGAAACATATGATAATTACTACAAAGAACAGGAAGAAAATAAAAGGAAAGTATTTATTGCAGAGTATGAAGGAAAAGTATCCGGACTCTGTACCTTAGTATTAAATTCCACGGAAGGTCCTTGGGCTGGTATGGGATATCCTGAAATAGTTGATTTGACAGTATTTTTCACGTTCATAACAAAGGAATAGGGAATAAACTTCTTGATGTTGTTGAGCGGGAGGCTGCAAAAGTGGCTGATATAGTATATTTAGCGGTTGGTGTTCATTCGGGATACGGTGCGGCACAAAGAATATATGTTAAGCGAGGTTATATTCCGGATGGTAGCGGCGTTTGGTATCAGGGTAAACAATTAGAACAATATGCACCATGCTGTAATGATGATGACTTATTGCTTTTTATGTCTAAAAAAATATAATCAAAAACAAAGGAAACTTTCAGTTTGTTTAATTGGACAACTCGGGATTTATGGAGGTATGAATATATGGCAGGTGCGTATTACAAACCTTGCAAGGAATTTGACATTTAACTAAAGGGCGCACTTCTATACTCTCTGTCGAGAGTAGTGCGTCCTGCGGAGCTTCATTCTCTGGTCAGCAGAAGAAAACTGCTTGACCGTGAATGTTTCGTCACTTCGTTCCGTCAAGGTGGCTACACCCCCTTGCGCCGCTAATGCGGCTATCCCTGTGGACTTGCCGTCCGCAAACAGCATAAAATGCTGTTCGCATGGCTGCTTATAGTTTAGTTATCGTTAAAAAATATGAAGAGAAGTAAATAACTTTGAAGTCGCAAGGAGGAAATTATGAAATTTATGCAAACAGAGAAAAAAAACAGCTATTGATCTATGTGATTATAGCATACGGAATCACATATGTAATGGGACTTCTGATGTGGTATAGCTATGGAAAAGGTCTTGATCTCAGCGCTTTTCCAAAGGCGCAGATGCTGTATCCAGCAGCAGGTGTGATGATGGCTTATTTAATTACCAAAAAGGAGATAAAAATCTTCCAACGGCTTTTTACATATTCTTTGTAGCTCTCACGGCGGTGCTGGTTGTCTGCACGGCGGCTTCTGTTTTGGCTCCCCAAAATAGAGATCTGATGAGCATGCCATATTCTCAGTGGGCACCGATCATGAATTACGTTATAATAGGTGGCAGCGTTATTTTCTGGATTCTTCTTCTGCAATCCGGTAAAGAAAAGCGCAGATCCTATGGACTGAACAGCGAACATTGGAATATATCTATTCGTATGATCCTGTTGTTTATTGGATTATATCTTCTCAGATTTGTGATTGCCTGTGCTCTGAGCGGCCAGCTTTCTGAGTTTGGCAAAATAATGGCAAATCCTACTACCTGGATCATATTTTTTACTGTTTTGGTAAACTTTTTCCTGTCAGTAGTGGCATTCTTTGGAGAAGAATACGGATGGAGATATTATCTTCAGCCTCTTCTTCAGAAAAAATTTGGACTAAAAGGCGGCGTAATCCTTTTGGGCTGTGTGTGGGCTGTATGGCATCTGCCAATAGACTTCTTCTATTACACTACGCCGGATATGGGGCTGGCGGCTCTGGCAAGCCAGTTTGTTACCTGTATTTCACTGGGGATTTTATGGCATATACTTATATGAAAACCCAGAATATCTGGGTTCCGATAATTATTCATTTTCTGAATAATAATATGGTGGTAGTTTTTTCAGGAACGTACTCTGCGGATGTACTTCAGAATCAGCAAATCCACTGGGGAGCTATTCCTGTGGCACTGGTAATGAATCTGCTGATCTATGGATGGGTGATCTTTCTGAAGTCATTTAAGGAGAAAAAAAGCATAATATTGAATTCATTCAATTATTTAGAACAATTTGCAGGAGTACCTGCATTTTTAGGAATAGTTATTTTAATTTCATGTATTGCAGATTGGATGATATTTGCAAAAATTGAAGTGGCATAACTTATAATAGGTTAATCATAATTGTAATCAAAAATCAATGTCCATTCTGTGGCAGATCGTAATAGCTGAAACATTCGGGTTTACGGATGCTTCGTATTCTCGTGTGATCTTTTCAAATTCTCGAATAAATGATTTAATCTCAGTTTTAGAAACTTTCAGTAATTTCAAGTAATAACAAATGAGAATAATATAGTCACCAATAGTTTTGAAATTTATGTAAGGCATTCCCATTTCTAAAATCAGACACTGCTTCATTGGTCTGGATGGATCCATTTTTTGAAACGGGTATCGTATACTACATCATTATGGGCAATAGCATTTCTCAGATCCTTTAAGGCATATACATATTTATAAAGCAATTCCCGATAGGTATCACTGGATAGATTTATGCCGATTGAACGGGATACTTTTTCACGCATATCAATAGTCAGACAGGAAAGTAGATAACCAAAATCGCCCATAGTAAGAATTTCGAAAATTGCCCAAATTGGAACCTCATTATAGTTGACATTATTATAAAAATGGGTGATTTTAGGGTTCTCTTTGCGGTATGCAGCGGCTATGGCATTTTGTATGGAACCTTGAAGATTCAGTTTGTTATTTTGGTATTTCTTTTTTATATCTTCGCGAGTTCCAGCCGGAGCATTTTTGTAACTGCTGATTGCTTTATCATACATATCATAGACACTGCTTGAATCTATTTCTGTCATAATTGTGTTTAATGCAATATTTTTAAGGGCAGTTTCAATAAACATTTGTGTCATTGAAGTGCTATACTAACATAGATAACATGATGGCAATGATAATGCTAAGGTGTTCCGACATAAAGGTTCAACTGTCATGGGAAACGGATGAATGGTCTTCCTTCTTCTGCTTGGGCTAGGATATCCGGTATATAAATCAGCCGCAAGGGTGCATGCACCACTCCGTGGAAACCCTTGCCCCTGATTTATATACCAGATGAAAAAGTAGTCAAGCAGAATAAAGGATAAGTATGTTGCCAGAGGCAGCTACCTGCTCACACATTCTGATGATGCCTCAGGTATGAGAGAGATTTCGGAGAAGGAGGCTGCTGAGCTTGGTATAGATCTTACAATGATAAAGGTCTGTAGAAGATTTAGGCATCTTGCGAAATTAGACAGGCTACGAATTGATATGACTGAGCATCGTAGTGGTTTAAATAAGCACTTGTTTGGATATATTGAGTACTGCGGTATGACATCTTTGGATTTTGTACGGCAGTATCAATAAAGAAATGGTAATGTTTCGTTGAATGTTTTTGTGCAACGAGGGATGAGAGTGCTACCGTTGTCGATGATTGGATTTTGCTGTAAGGATATATTTTCGTCTATCTCGCTATTGATTGATTCACTTGTTATTCAGACAGATGCTAACAGTAAGCAGGTAGCGGATTTTGCATTAATCACTTTTGTACAGTCGCTAAATCTGACAGATAATCAAAGGCATGAATTAATTAGCCTGTTAGATGATAAGTACAGAGTCTCAAGTATAATGGCTATTGCAGCTGGAAATTTAAGTATCTAAACAGGTGAAAAACAATCGTGTAGAATGGAGTAAGGTATGGTTTTAGATCACACAAAAGTTGTTTATACGGCAGAAGATGAGCAGGGATTCACATTTCGACAAATCAATGATGAGGATGCAGCCGTGGAGCTTAGGGCACGGAGAAAAAAGAGGAACAGGTGGGTTTTGATAGCATTTGTGGCATTGCTCATAGGTATGGTTGTCAGCACTTTTTTCAATTTTGATGGGAGTGATATCTTTGTTTGTCTGTATTATGTTATAGTAATATTTATAGCTGGAGCATGCGTTCTGACAGAGAATGCAAATATAAGACAACTGAGAAAAAAGCAGGTGTTACAGCATGATGTTGTACTTGTGCAAAAGCAACCAGTGATTGAGACGGAGTCTTATGGCGCTGAAAATATCCGGGATACGAAGCGGTTTTACCCAATATTGGGAAGGGATGTACATTCGGGATATGAGAGTACGTGTTTCCTTTCAGAAGAAGACTATAAGAAAAGAGAAATTGGTGACACGATAACAATGACACGATTTATATGGAAGTAGGGAATGATTGCTGATGTATCCATTGCATTTTCTGGGGTAGTAGCATCAAGTGTATTGATTACAAAAACGTAGATCGCATTCTAAATGAGATTTTCTTATATGATCTCTCGGAAGGGAAATATAAAAAAGATCTGGCGATTATGTTTAACCACGGAGATATCGGCGAAATTGTCTGCAGAGGATACGAAGATGATGAACGGAGATTCCGCTCGTTATTTTTAAATACAGGAGCATAATGTGATGAAAAAGATGTATTTCCTTAAAGATAGAAAAGAGGCGGTTATCGATCGACTGACCTATATGAGTAAACATAGACAGGAGTATCTGCAGGATAAGGAACATGGCATGATAACGCTTCAGTTCAAGCAAGGCATGCCGGTGATTCGTTTCTCATCAGGCAGGGTAACGTCATATTGGGATTTTTTCTTTTGATGGGAAAAAAGATGACCGTGCAGCGAAGGTGTTCTTTATCTGATAAAATTATCTGGGTAACATTTTTGATTATAGATTTGTTTATTTTATATTTGTTCAGACAGTCGATATGGCTGGGGCTGGCATGGTTTTGTGCGTTGCTGTTACTGGAAGTATTACCGTTCTATGCGCTGGAATCTTGTGTTACTTTTAGACATGTGAAAATGTTTGTGACTCATTATCTGGCTGATTTATAGGAGAAAGCGAGGAAATCTACGAAATGTAAAAAGTTAATGAAAGGTTTGTGCCTGATTCTGGCACTGTTCATACTAGTGTGTGATTGCGGAATAGAGACCTATGCCGATGCGTGGGATGGGAGGAGCGAGACAACATTATGTGGAGTACGATTTTAAAGAGAATGTGCTGGCTCCATTAGACGAAGTAAAAGTGGTTGATGGGAAGGTTGTTCCTAAAAAAATAGAGTATACAATGATGGAGAAATAGAAAATGATTATTGCGATTGTAATAGGCGTCTCATGTCTGTTCTGGATCATAGCTGCCATATTGTTTGTATGTGCAAAAGGTGTGGATCGCAGGATTAGTAAGTCGAAGAAAGACTGCGTGGAGAAGACGACTGCGACAGTTGTGGATGTTGAAGAAGTCTACAAGAGAAATGTGGATACCTATAATTAC